>OLOA01001331.1_pt1 | contig 24854 bp, 35 predicted proteins | sample 1672201 | NCBI WGS metagenome assembly OLOA01 (sample SAMEA3136658, study PRJEB25190) | human gut metagenome
TCGAACATATTCCTATGAACGTGACCTATTGCAACACGTATCATGTGTTACATCTCAGCCATTCAACGAATTTCGGATAACGCATCTCATCCAGCGTACCCTCTGCAATTAAAACGCGCTTCGTTTCGCCGTCAATTTCAATATCATCAATGTAAGAGCTGTCAAAGTGTCCTACCATCGTGGCGTCTTCAAAAAGAGGCAAATTATCTTTGATGTCAGTCAGGCCGTGCCCATACGGCGCGTCCCTATCCTCTGTCAGAAACTCTGCCACAATAGACATACCATTGATAGACTCCATGTTGTTCTTGACGTATTCCTCATTCCACGAGATGCCATTATGCTGATAATGCGAGGCATCCGGGTGAATCTCATGAAGCACAACTTTAATCGGTCTGCGCCCACTAATAGTCTGCTGATTGGCAACCTCATAAATGGGCGTCATCCTTTCCAACACATCCTGCAAATTCCATCACCCCCTCACTTAGCTTGATGGTGACGGGCTTGCATTCCCGTTGTTGGCTTGTGTAGACGCACTGCTCGGATTCGTAGCCGGTTCTCCATCAGAGCCGTCCACATCATGATCGGGCGCGTCTTTCCCCGTGACCGTAAACGATGTCTTATGAACCGGGTACTTGTTTTCAAAGTCTTCCGCAAGCTCAAAGTCCATAAGCGACAGATAATCGTCCGCGTTCATGCCGATGGACGCAATCCACGCTTGCAAGCTGCCCTTGCCTCTCGAATACAGATCAGCAAGATTCTTTACCATCTTGTCACGGTTAATAAAAGTAACGGGCAAGACGCGGAACTCAATGTTGTATGTCTTGTCCTGAATAATATTGTAGTTAATGCACTTGTTAAGTTCTTCAACGATGGCTTCAATCCACGTGTACACATTCGTTGCAACGATTTCCATGTTCAGCGTCGCAGTCGCATAGTTACCACTTGAACTACCGTTCAGCGCCGCCGCAGAGAAACCGATGTCCTCATTCACGTCCTCTTTAATTGCATTCTCGTTTTCCTCATCCAGCAGAGAAATATCAACAGGAAGTCTGTCCATCTTTGTGCCGGATGCCAGCGAGAAGAACGAAACGCCAGTGCCGTTTGCACGTTGCGTAAGCGCCTGTTTTACCGTGTCGTGCTGCGCCTGCTGTTGCGCCTGCGTTAGAGCAGATGTGCCCTTGTCCTTGCCTTCAGGGAACGTCTCGTAATAAATCTGATTATTCACCGTGTCAAGCACGCGCCGCTTCGTATCAACGAAGTATTTGGCATAGTCAATGTCGTCAAGGGCTGCTACTGCGAACGGGACACCATACGGGTCACTCTGCTCACACTTGATTTTTGTTGCAATCGTTTTACGCCAATCAAGACGCACCCAACAAGCGCCATTGGCAAATTCCTGCGCAGTATACTTTTGGTACGCATCACGAATCTGTTTCGGGAACGCTTGCAGTTTCCGCTTACGAGTGTCCTCGTCGGTCATTTCATCAAAATACCGGAGATCAAACGCTAACTCATAACAATTATTGCGGCGACCAACGATTCGCGTATATTCAATCGGTAAAGGAATTACCGTTGCATTTACACCAGTTGCATTGATTTCTGTGATGTTGCTCACATCAACATCACTCAGCATAGAACTTTGCACGGGATTCGCAGTCTTTGTCTCCATGTACGCGACATACATACCGTCTTTCGCATCACGAAAAATCGCATCACGAATTACTTCTTTGTATCGCAACGAACGCAAAACGCTATTCATCTTATCCGCCTGCGCTTTATACCCGTTTCTTTTTGCACCATGCTTTTTCGGCCTCGCAACCACGACATAATCAAGTGAATGGAGGCTTGCTAGGCTGTCAATCGCCGTTGTGACCGTGCCATTTGAGTAGTACGCCCACTGCGACCACTGGCGAAGTTCCTTGATGTTATGTTGCGGGTTTTTCGCCATGCGCAGAACCTCGTCCGTAGAATACGGTGCTGATTTACGGCGGTTGTATCCAACCATCATCAGATAGGCGGAGCCGATTTCTGTATTCCAGTTGTTGCCGTCAGCCGGTAACTGAATGCTCTGCTGTTCGCTTACGTCCTGCACAGCCTTTTCCGGTTCAGAGTCAAGGCCAAAAAGCCTTGCCCAAAAACTGTTTGCCAAAAGCATTTCACCCCCATTCTTTAGTTAACAAGTGTCAAAAATTCATAATCCGAGTTGTCTGCGAACAGATCCTTTTCCAACAACTCAGCAAAGTAATTACCATACGACAAGGACGTATATCTATCCTTGCACATACCAGAGCGTTCCTCTATTTTGATGGCATTTGTCTGCCCCATCAGCGTATACTCAAGCGCAATCATCTCATTGATAAGAGCGCTGGTTTCAAGATAAGGACGCTCATAAAAAAGCTGCGTATCCACATCCGCAGTCGCATATTCAGGCACATATCTCTGGATTTCTTCAATGCCCTCCTGCTGGTTAATAAGCAGCTCACACATCTTATTCTGCAATGTTGTTCTCATACAAACAGCAATTTCGCTGTTCATCTTCAAACTCGCCTTGATTGAGAAAAGCACAGGCCGCTGTCCGGCAATAACACAACGTGCAGCCAAGTCCTTGTCGTTCATGCACGTCCACGGCGGATACTCAACATTGCGTTCTTCATCATAAAGCACCTTGGCAAGAGAGTCGTATATGCTTACACCCGCATTTCTGGTATCAAGCACGCAGTAATCTGCATCAAAATCCGTAAACAACTGTTTGATTCTGATTGCCTGCTTGCTCGTTTCAAACTCTGTCTGCGCTTCAAGATAAACGACTTGACGGCGATACCCTTGCTTGACAGCAACATGGTCGCCGCTTACGTCAGACGATTTATACTCTTTGCTCTCAGGCAAAAGCCTGATGCACGTAAAAATAGAGTTGTCGTTGCCACTACCGCCCTCTGGGGCAATATCGCACGAAACAACTCTGACCTCTCCCTCTTGCTTCGGGAGAATATATTTGTTTTTGACTCTGCTTGCTACATCCACATTCCGACGCGGATAAAACGGTCGTTTCAAGACGCGATTCTTATTCAGCATCTCATATGTGAAATACGCGTTCGTGTTCTCTGCAATCATGGAGTTTTCATACTCGATTTGCCACGAAACCGTATCTAGCTTCTTCCGTTCTCTGATTAAGAAGTTTCGCGTTTTAATTGTGTGTTTTAAAGCAATCGAGTAGTCCATAGCAACTACAATGGCATCATCATTGGTCATCATACTCTTTGTGAAGAGTTTGATTAACCCCCACATCCAATGGCTTCGATACCATGCAGAGCTGATATAGATTTCTTTTGGTTCTTCCACAAGAGAAGCGTAATCGCTGTACTTCTGGATAAACGGAACTTGACGAATGACAAGAAACGGAGAGAGAACGCTGTCAATGACCTCTTTATCAATGACACGGAACTCTTCGTAAATATTGACCGTAGCACGACGGCCGCGAGCATTATCATTCGCTGTGACAACCGACACAGAAGACCCATTTTTGAACGTGACTTCAATGTCATTCTGGCTGTCTTTAATTACGTCTATCTCTTCTTGTAGCAATGGGGAATTTGGAAGAATCTCTTTTCTGATTTTTTCAGAAACAATTAGTTTTGCTTGCCCTTTTGTGCCTGACGCCACAACTACCTTTGTACCCGGTCGCAAAATAGCTTCCTTGCACGCCCACACTGCAATCAAAAATGACTTTGCCGCAGATCTGGCAGCTACAATACAGATGCTCGGATAGTAATCCATCAGCATCAGAATAATGTGCTGATAGAGATGCAACGTAATCCCAAAATAATATTCAACAAATCTGCCTGGATTCCGCCTCCAAAACGTCATCCACAGAAGCACTTTCTTCACATGGTTCGGGTCGCCCAGATAGCTATTCTGCGAGAAATTTTCATGCAGATGCTTTTGGCGATCATCCATAAGTTTTTCATAGTCAAGAGGCTTTTGCTTATCCGCCACAAAATCACCCCTCAGTCTCAGACAGGTTGAACTCCTTGTCCAGTTCCTTAGAGCCAGTCAGCAGATTCTTCAACGGACGCTTTATAAAGCGTTCAACATACTCTTTAAGGTAATCGAAATCTTTATAAAGTTTCTTGTCCTTGTAAAATTCAGCAGGAGTAAATTGCTCAATGTCTCGATATAGGACACCAAGCGGTTTCAATTCCATTTCAGCTTCAACCTTGCGCTTGCGGTCTTCAATCTCCGTAGTCGCAGCCTCAATCAACTGCTTGTACGAGTTTGCAAGAGCACCAACACCACCGGCGTCAGAGCGCGTTGCTTTTTGCAGGTTCAACTTCATATAGCAGATCGTCACATAAAGTTCCTCTTGACGTTTATCTTCAGGCTCACCATATTTCGTGACCCAACTGTCGTACTCGTCCTGCAAAGCCTGATACTCACCCTCTTTAAAGCCAGTACCAAACCGCTTTACAGTCTCAACAGGGACTTCAATATCTTCGTTCTGCTCTACCTCTTCTACGGTTTCAGCATTCTCGACGTCAGCTTCCCACTGACGCACAAGTGTGTCTGAATATGTTGTTGCACCGCTCGCCGCACGCAAATTCAAGCGAGACACATACACACTGACTCGATTTCGCGGCTTACCCTCTGAGCGATTGCTGATTTTGCGCGACATCGCCCAAATGTCTTTGTCAAAGTACATATCTGTTATCTGACAGATACGTTCCGCCGCAGCATCCTCATCTCCATCATAAAACTTGACATATTGCTCATACAATTCCGCAATACAGTTTCTACAAATAGACAGATACCCGTTGTTCCCCTTATAAATAGGAGACTTTGACGCAGAAAAGTTCGTCTCTTGCTTCTTGTATTTGTGGCCGCAGCAAGTACACCGGTATACATCGTCGCTTTCCACAATCGGTTCAATCTCAACCGGCTTTGCACTCTTTACAACCTTCTTTTTCGCCGTCGTTGCCCTTTTCGGCCTTTTGGCAGGAGCTTTCAAATCTTTGTATGCCACGCCCACACCACCCTTCATTTTAAATATAGAAAACCCCGGACATTTACGGCCGGGGTCAAATTCGTTTTTAGAACGTTACGCCCATTCATCTTCCTTCATGGTTTCCTCATTTGTGTATTTCATATACATCCTCCATCTTTTTACGCATCATGTCTTTAATGACATAGTCAATCTTGTGCGCAACAGCCACGAAATTACACGCGCAATACCCCTTCGTTGTCATTGCCGCAGTACCGATTCTCACGCCAGACGTCTGCATTGGGGAACGTGTCTCATTCGGAATGCAATTCTTATTAAGTGTGATTCCGTGCAGGTCAAGTTCATCCTGGACTTCTTTCCCTGTCAGTCCGGTTTCAGTCAGGTCAAGCAGAAACAGATGGTTGTCCGTACCGCCCGTCACGACCTTATAGCCGAGCCGAATAAACTCATCGCACATCGCCTTGCAGTTGAGAACCACACGATGAATATATTCTTTGTACTCATCAGTGCACGCTTCTTCGGCGGCGACAGCCTTACCAGCAATGACGTGCTGAAGCGCACCGCCCTGACAGCACGGAAATACAGCACTGTCCACTTTCTTTGCAAGCTCAGGACGGCAGAAAATCATGCCACCGCGCGGGCCGCGCAACGTTTTATGCGTCGTTGTCGTGATAATATCGGCAAGACCAAACGGGGACGGATGATCGCCAGCAACAATGAGTCCTGCAATATGTGCCATATCCACCATGAAATACGGCTTATACTCGTCAGTCGAGTTTGCCTTAATAATATTATAGATGCGCTCGAAATCAATGATGCGACTATAAGCAGATGCACCAGCGAGAACGAGAGCCGGATTACTCTCTTTGATTTTGCGATCAATATCGTCGTAGTCGATGAAACCATTTGCATCCACGTTGTAAAACACGGTGTTAAACAACTTGCCACTGAAATTCACGCTAGAGCCGTGCGTGAGATGTCCGCCGTTATCAAGACTCATAGCAAGAATCGTGTCGCCCGGTTTTAACACGCTAAAATAAGCGGCCATGTTGGCCTGAGAGCCAGAGTGCGGTTGCACATTGACATGATAGTCAGTGTTAAACGCCTCACGCCACTTATCACAACAATACTCTTCCATCTCATCGACATACCGACAGCCACCGTAATAGCGACCTTTATTGCCAGACGCTCTTACGGCCGGATAGCCCTCAGAATACTTATTCGTGAGGCATGAACCAACAGCCCTCATAACGTCTTCAGATACGAAATTCTCACTTGCAATCAGCTCACAAGTGATTTTCTGACGGTACTTTTCTTTTTCAATAATATCAAAGACTCTCGACTGCAAAAATTATAATCCCCTTTGCAAAATATTTGGAATGGCGGAGAGTGAGGGATTCGAACCCCCGTGGCGTTGCCGCCTAACGGTTTTCAAGACCGCCCCGTTGTGACCGCTTCGGTAACTCTCCACATTTGAGCACTAATTACAATTCGCTAACGTATCGCGTGTAAGATACAAATACATGATACCACGCACATAGTCATGGACATACATATTTGAATCGGCAACACAGACCTTCATATTTCCATACTCAAGATTCTGGAAATCATCGATCGTATGCAACGCACCATCCCCATCCACATAGGTGAAAGCATATCGCAACTCGGTTCCTTTTGACCTTCCGAAAGTATCTGTTTTCGTGTACACATATTGATTTACAGACAGCACTTCGTATGTGTACGGCGTATACGACCGACATTTTCCATCACTAGAGCAGCTTTCTGCCAAAATATACACGCCTTCGTAAATTAGAAGCAACACGAAAAATGCAATCACAGCACAGAAGACCTTTTCGCCACGAGTCATGTTCCCAATCCTTCCTTTGTTGTGGTGCCGGAGGACGGACTCGAACCGGCACGCCTCGCGGCACTTGATTTTGAGTCAAGCACGTCTACCAATTCCATCACACCGGCAAATTCGGCGATTAGCAGCGCATTGAGCCTACGCAACTAACCGCCTCTCCATACGCGATTGAAAACAAGAGTCATCACTGTGCTCATCTCAGCAATGAGCCTCCCAAAAAAGCAGCACGATTTCGCTACTTTTACACACGACCCAACATGATACGCTTACTTTAGCAGAGGCTTATTGGGTTGGCACAAACGGCCATTGGAGCTTCCAGACGGACTCGAACCCCCGACCTGCTGATTACAAATCAGCCGCTCTACCAACTGAGCTATAGAAGCATGGAAATGGCGTTTTCTTTCGGCATCGGCCTACATTGCCCTGTGGAAACCGCCCAACCCTTGTTTAAGGCTCAACAGTTATGCGGATGGCAATCCCGCTAACTGCATCATGGCCACGACGGGCAGTCAAGCTGCCGTCTGTGCGCTTTTAACTTTGACCGGAGCGCTAACCAGCCGCATACTCACATTTCTCCCATAGGAGCCATGCGCAGTGTATACGTAGCACACAGATTGTGGAACCCCCACTCGGATTCGAACCGAGATCGACCGATTATCTTTGGCCTTCCAATGACTAAAGCCAATGGATTCTCGCTTCAACGACCATTGCCTATTACTAGGTCTTGCATGATCTCCACGAGCGTTAAGTTCGGACTTGTCCAGCCCTACTGTATGGTGGGCTTTGAGGGATTCGAACCCCCGACCATCTGATTATGAGTCAGCCGCTCTAACCATCTGAGCTAAAAACCCGCATGGCTGGGACGGCGGGATTCGAACCCACAATATCAGAGTCAAAGTCTGATGTGTTGCCATTACACCACATCCCAGTATCGCAAAATATATTATGCATTTCGGATAACTCGCATATTTAATATACCACGAGAATCACGACGTGTCAACAACTTTTTAGGCATTTTGGATATTTCCAAACATATACTTCACGACAGCACAATGCCTCTCGGCGTCAAGGATTTCAAGTCAATGGCCTTTCTCATTCCGCGACGTTGAGCTTTCACCGGCAGTTCACAAACTTCGGAGGGCATATTTTATTTACTTTTCAGATTCCGACTCAGGCTCTTTGCAATACATATGCTCGACCTTCTTGCCAGTCTTCACAGATTCCTTTAACAGATCGCCAGGCGTAAACGTGATGACCGGGTAATCGTCATACGGCATAGGCAGAAGCGTCTTCGGGTCAGTACCCATACGCCCCTTATGCATTTTCACATCAAAGGCTCCAAAGCCCCTAATGACAACACGCTCTCTCTTGATAATGGCATCAGAAATAATCTCAAAAATATCGTCAATGACATATCGGCTTTGAGATTTTCGATAACCAAGATCATAAAGTTTATTTACAATATCAATTTTCTTTATTTTAGTTCAACCTTTCAATTTAATTTGATTTGATACGTTGCATCCTTGCCCTCGCGTTCATTAAACACGAGCATCAACTGTCCCGGAGCAGAATACAGACGTTTATTGTTGGCGTATTCATCAACGCCGCAAAGACTAGGCACGATCATTGAGTCAATGCCAAGTTCCTCAAATTCTTCGATGTGATGTTTATCGGCAAGGAGTACATAGTCAATCCCGCTGCCATACTTCTTCATAAACAGCGTATTGAGTTTACGGCCAGCATCACGCACAGAATCAAGGTCGCCATGCGTCGCACAAACCTTGTAGCCACAGACGTCAAAGTAAAGAAACTCATAATACTCCGCAGACGGGAATACAATGTCCATTCTGTCTTTAAGGCGCTGCTGAAGCCACCACGGAATCAGCCGTTCCATGTTGTCAGCATGGATACTATCTTTCTTATCCTGTACCGTGCGGAGGTGATTACCATATGTCGCATGGACAACCGTCTCATCAACGCAATCAGCAAGACGAGAAATTGCCTGTGCCATAATCTCAGATACCTGCATGACCTGATCGCACACAAGTTCCTCGGACGCAACGCGGCAAGATGTATGAATCGCTCCATGAGCTGCGTCGCCAAGGAGCACGACGTGCAACCGTTTGCATTCGTGCAGGAGCAAACGATTCATTACCTTAGATACGAACTTTTCAACTCGCTCACGGCAAACATCTGTGTCATAGTGATTCCAAATGTTGTCCGCCACAAGACCGTAATGCCAATCAGCAAACACAACAATAGCTTCGTTATCACCATAATGAATAAATTCTTTCTGCTCGACAAGAGGTTGCAGTTCATTCAAACGATTCGCTGCATCTATAAGCTGGTCTTCAAGGTGTTCTTCCCTACCGAGCTTATCCACGAGCTTATTAAACTCACGGCGCTGGTCAAAGAGCTTCTTTGCCTCTTTGCGCATCTGACCGATTTTCACATCAATCTCATCAGCGTAATTGCCGCCATCTGCAACCTGCTCACAGGCGTATTTCTTTTTGAAATACTGCATGACAGAGTAACCGGAATACGGAGTCGTGGACGCAGCCTTGCGCAGGCTGTCTCTGTGAATATTGAGGTCAAGCGCCTCAACGATGTCTTGCCAGTCGAGATCATCGGGCGATTCCTCTACCTTGATGGAAATCAGCCTTAGACCATACTCATAATCGTTTTCATTTTCATGCTTTGCATATTTCGGGTTCACACACGCACCACCCATCAACGCCGCTTTGCGGCATGCGTTTCAATCACTCTCGACTGCCGATACGCTCTCAGCGCTCGCATAAGTCTAGGTTCTTCGACGCAATAATAATGGCCGCGCTTCGAGTCTTGTTTCATCGTGCGCGGATACGTCTTGTGCGGGAACTGCTTCATCAGTGCCATTTTCTCATCCTTAGTGATAGGAACCAAAAATCAATCATCCTTTAACAACAAAAATAGGATGGAGAATTTCTTCCCCATCCTATATGACCACAAATTGACCAATCTAAAAAACCTAGTGTTTTCAACGGTTTCTGCAATCAACTACAATACGAAATCTTGCAAAATCACAAAATTTTGTGCATTTTTGACGAAAATTTACGCTGTTTTTGTTGATAACAAAGGGACTTTACGATACCTACGACCGTAAATTTCAATGGTTCCGGCGTCCGTTTGAACGATTCCTTGCAACGGTTCTCGCCTTTCTTCAAGCAAACTGACAAAATTATCATTCGGGATTGAAAACAACATGGAGAACAAGCTGCGCGAAATATCCTTGTTCGCCGGATCTTCAATCGCCAGCAACAGACGATACGCCGTATTCGGATTCAGATGGATTGCCTTGATGTACTGCTGGCACTCGTCTTTGATTTCAGCCGTCATAATTGCTTTCATCTCATTGTCCAGCCCATCGTCCGTACTATTCCAGACCGCCTTAACCTGATCTCTCATGTTTCGCACAAGGCCAAGAATCCGATTGACTTGCGGATACCACACACTCTGCCGCGACTCATTCGGTTTGAGTAGGTCAGAGAACGGAATCGTCTCAGACTTGTAATTTGGATTTCTGTTGCCATTCAAACAATGCTGAAGATAATCCATCGACGTATCATGGAACCGATAGTTCTTCTTCTCGCTATCGTAATACCCTTTCATTCGAGCAATCTTACCAAAGAAATTCGGCTTGATTTGCCGTCCACGCTCATCGTGCTCGCAATATTTCTTTTTCAGTTTTTTGATTTCTGCGACACTATCAACTGCAAATTCTTTCTTCGCCTTATCGATCTCAATTCCGGAAAGAACATCCAGTTTTGCAATGTCGCAATACAGTTCCTCTACATCTTCAAAACTGCAACCACCGTTAAGCAAGTCCCAAAGTTTCGTATTGAGTTCCTGCGATAGATTCACACGTTTCGTTGACCTATGTCGCAACCATAGGCAGTTTTACTCTTGCGCTTTCACGCAATGTCCAGACTATATCTTCATTCGTTCTGAATGCGCACCACTTCGATTTAAGGGATTCTCACCCACGCCTTTGCAATTGCGCCCTACTCCTGTTGGCATATACCGCCATGTATATACCCGTGGGATAGTCGTTGAACGTTCCCCTGTTCAGGGCTTCGCTGCTGATTGCCCAATTCATGCCGTTTTCTAACCGTCACACTTCGACCTGTTTCATCCGTATGTTGTGGTGGCACGACTCTAAGGGCGTTCCAGCAATTCAATGCGTTAATTTGTACGCACATCCCTGTGCGCCGAAACCGTAGTTAATCTCGCCGATCTTGTTTACCGATGTCTTGATATCCAAATCAGCCTGCTCTTCTTTCGTGTAATGGCGCACGACCTTTTTGGCATCAACAAGACTCGTCGGAACAAGGAACTTATCATAGTTCTTTTGCGCTGCACCAATTAGAATTGGATTGTCCGTTAACATGACAACGTCACTGTCAAACCTTTATACCCTCGGTTTCCCGATATTTCAATACGGGAGTAGATCATCTCATTCACCATCATAGGTGGGCTGGCGCTTCCAAGCTGCGGAGTTTCACCGCAGTGTACCCGGTCTAAGCGTGCATTCCTGTTTAGCTTGTTTCCGGTGATCGTTACACCTTGCTTTCGCTTTTGCAAAAGCCTTGGCACGGTAACATCATACATATCGATTAGATTTCTACCGTTAGCCTCATTTGAGACACCCTCTATTTAGAGGTTCACCAACCTTTTTACATGAGCATTCCTGCTCATGGCGGACTTTTAAGGTTAATCCGCACCTGACAACCGCATCAGTACGTTCTCTCCAATACTATTGATACACACAATATTATTTGTCGCGTTGATATACCGCGAAATTTCCGCGTTATCTTTATTTTTGGTTATCCATACATTCCCCACTGTCACATGAGGACTTCGACTACCAAGCAGAGTTTGTCCAAAGGCAAAACTCTTGTTGTACACATTGCCGACACCAATCTGACTCGACCCATCAAATTGGCCGATTGCTGAATACAGCATCTCAATCGGATTGCCAAGCAACGTCGAGTAGTTGCCATGTACCAGCAAATGCCCTCGCCGCAAGTTCTTTTTGAATGCACGCGAGACATCCTGCACAAACTCATGATACAGTTTTGTTCCAGAAAACTTATCAGTAAGCCCAAGCATCTGATACACAACATCATTTGTCGTTGCAGCAGACGAGATTTTCTCATCAGATCCGCCGTGCTTGATGTGAAATCTCAAGATGGTCGGGTCGCTCTGAATAAGACTCAGATAGTCAAGAGACGGTTGTACAAGCGCTGATACATCGTCCTGAGACATCTGCAAGGTGTTTAAGAGTTGATAGTGTGTCTGAACCATGTCGCCGTCAAAGAAATGCGTCGGTTTCTCGTATTTCACTACACCGAAGTCTCCGTCCTCATCAAGCAACTGCAACCATTTTTCAAGCGTACCAAATTTCAGGTATTTGATACTGCTCGGAGTCGTAACGATCTTAACATCACTAATATCATTGGCGAATGTCCGGCCATTGAGTTGACTGACATCCGTAATCCCGTGATCTGCAAAGAATTGCTGAAGATTACAGTTGAAGCACGCTGACTTGAAGAAACGGTTCCGCAAGAGAACCATACCCTTGTCCTCGTACTCTCCAAGCAAACTCTTATCAATAAGAGACTGACCGTCCCAAATGCTGTTGTTAACCTCAACTTCCTCCGGCGCAGATGTGAGCCAACCATCGCTGTCCGCCTTGACAGCAATAACCTTGTCTTTGAATACGCTATTATAATCGTCAATGACTAAGAAATTCTCAGGCCGGATGCTAATCAGTCCAATAATGCTGCTCAACGACAGCGCAATATACGCTTCGAGAGCTGCTAAGTCAACCTGCTGCCCTTCCTTGATCTTGAGTCCACACATTTCCCACTTGTGAATACGGCTGTACAGTTTTTCGTCTATGAACAAACATTTACCTACACGGCTACTGCCGCTGCTCCGCTTAAACCGGCAGAATCGAATGCCATCACAAACAAATCCATCCTTGTACAACTTTTCACGAAGTTGCGCCACCGAGTACAGGACTTTCATTGCCTTGCCTGTAAGTTGGTACGCGCCATCCTCGAAACAGAAGTAATCGCCGAGCAATTCATCTGAAATTGGGTTGTCTACTGGCTGTCCAAGCTGAATTGCGGCCAACTCACCGTCAATTAGACACACTCCATCTTTCATAGTTACATCTGACTGGGTATAGCCAAATTTGATATAGAGGCCGCTCCCAAAGCGGTTATACTCCTTTACGCTATACTTAAACGTGACGTTAATAACTCTTCTGCAATACTCCTTGCCTCGGATATTGAATGAAAAGTCCATTCGCCTGTAGACTTTCTCATAGATTTCAGGAAGTTTAATAAGGTCTTTACTGTAATCTAAGGTGTTTATAAACTTCCTCGTGTTGATCGCGCCACGATTATCCCCCGTCCGATACCTAATTCCATACCCGCTACAGAAGTCATTGGAATAGTTAGAGAGAAATAAATCCTTGGCATCCGCTGAAATGATATAGACCGCTTTAGTGTTACTTATAAAATATCACCACCGTGACTAAAATCCTTAATAATGTTGTTATATGTCCTTGCATTTTCACGAAGGATTCTCATGTAAAATGACTCGCTCATATTAAAATCATCTTCCGGTGTGTAGTGCCCACATCTGGTACTGCACGCCTCACATTGTTCGCACCACAGGCACGTGCCTCGTCTATTTGCCATTACGTTTTTGTTTCCCTCATCTCTCTTGCTTTTTTAAGCCGCTCAACAGACGCAGCTCTTTGCTCATCTGTCATCTGAACCTGTCTGGGCTTCGAAATCTTTACCAACTTAAACGGAATCTTGGCGTATAGACTGCCATCCTCATTGTCCGCAACAATCTGTACACTGTCAGGAAATTTATCTTTGAGTTTCAGAATCTTATTACGCCAAGTCCATTCGCTCGTAGAAACACCCCACCAGCTATCACCATAAATGTGCTCAATGACAGTTTCTTTGATGTCGTTCACTCAACCACCCTTTCTTTAACCCTTTGCCAGCTCGTCCAGCCAATTAGAAAACAGCCGTCTCATTCTAGAACTCGGAATATAAATCCAGATTTCATTGCCGTCTCGAATCGCGCTTCGCCACACCCACTGGATCATCTCACTCAAAGCGTACTCGTCCTCTTTCACCTCAACGCCATAGCTGCTGAAATATCGCTTCATAAACGGATTCAGATATGGGTTGATACAATAAGCGAGATGGCATCTATCCCTATACTCATTAGTGGCTCGTGCAGCACATTGAAGGTAGCTCTTCTTCCAGCGTCCATTTGCAACATCATCCATATAGCGTTTGTATGTTGTCCACAAAGCCGTTTTGCTGTTCGCGTTATAAATGTTGCCAAAAACGTTCGCCAAATTTTTGCTGAGTTGCCGAACTGATATTCTTTCGTCCTTACCACGATTTTTCTGATACCATGCGACTGACAAAGCGGTCGATTTGTCGCCAATTGAATTGATTTTTTTATTATTCAGAATGTGAATCTGATATTTTAGCAACCGCGCATATTCTGGATTTTTTCCCTCTGTGCTAAACCGATAATGCCCGTCTTCGACCACAGTTCCAATTTTCTCAAATTCAATACCGTATATGTCAAAATAATACTTATGAACCTGCGAATCAAATAAATAAGTTAAGATAATGACTTCCTCAAACGCCTCGAAAACTTTAATTGGGAAAGTCCACACAAAAACCGTATTGTTAAAGCGCCTCACTCGACCAGATGTAAATATGTCTTTATATTTCTGAGCAAAAACATTTTTATCATCCGTAGAAATCCAATCAATATATCCATCAGCATCAATACTAATAAGCCTCAATTCTTGAAGAGTATTGAAGTCGCTTTCACCAATGCTAAGTTCTTTAACGGCTTCAAACGATTCATCAAAAATGAGCTTATAATGACCGTCGTGAATAAGTTGCGTCATCTCCGGATCGCACCTTTTAAATAAAGCGTGCGTTGTCGCAATACACCGTTTTTCTCCCAAGAGTCTAAGGAAATCGACATACTTTCCTCGTCCATAATCTTGCGGATCAACAAAATTGCGCTCCGGACAACCATTCTTGATACGCTCGACCTCGCTAAGATACGGCGTCACAAAAATGTACCGACTGTCTAAGTCCTCGTTCATCTGAGTAATGGCGCTCTCGGTCTTCCCGCTACCCATAATGGAATCGCAAACCTCAATTTTTATCAGCATTCACCTCATTCAAATTTCCTCATTTAACCAGTCTCGAATGATTTTGCGGCAAACTTCATTTGAAGAATATTGAAGATTCGGCAAAGCTGCACAATCTCCGTCACAGACAATATCGCAAATGCTGCGAATGCATTTCTGACTCATGGCGTATGCCAATAGGTCGGGACTCATCGCCCGATAGTATTCAATCCGTCTCACTCCATATCCTCACTTTCGTATCTGGCTAACAAGAAAGCGTACCGTGCGTTGCGCAAGCGCGGCGTAGTCTTGCATCTGCTCAATATACCGTTTAATTTCTACATCCGCCTGCTTTGAGCCATCAATATAAGCGTGAAAAATCTCATAGTCCGTCTGCCTCGCCTCAATCATATCATCAATTACCTGCACAGCTTGCGAAACAGCAGCACTCGCAGACGGAGAAAGATGTATATGATTCCGGTTGTTGCGAAGCAAATATTTCAGATCAGCGATAACGGCTCTCGCATCGTCAACATTCGGTTCGAAATTCCTATCGAATTCCATAGCGTACCTCTCTGTACTTCCCATTCACGCACCGACCAGATTTGATGCCGGGCGTCTTACGAATCTTCTCTCTACGATAGCCACACTCCACACAAAAATGGCAATCAATCAGCACAGACGCATGAATCGTCGTGTGAAATAGATTCGCACCGCACACAGGACAAACGTCAATTTCCATGTTTATTCACCCCGTAATTACAAAAATCGAAAGGATATGCCGAAGGCAAGACTCCATGATGTCGAGGATGCTCACAATTACCAAATGAACAGTATTTGCAATCCTTGCAATAGACAATCTCAACCGGAACACACCGCTCCATGCATCTTAAAGCCGTCCTGATACCACAACGCACTGCATCGCCGAACCGGCCATCAGGCACTTGAGCACACTCCTCAAGCAGAAGTTGTTTCAGATCGTATGCGTTAATCAGCCTCATGACTAACCTCCAAGTTCCGCTCATCGTCAAGATATTCGTCAACCTGAATTGCTTTGAAATCTTCATCCAAGGCTACTTCGCAGGCTTCTTCCCAAGAGTCAGCGTCAACAACAACTTCTTTTGTAACAAATACCCTGTAAACCATCAGTCCACACCTCCACCGCGCAGCACTCGAATAGCCTGTTCAACTTTTTCATTTGTCGGCAAATCGCAATCGCACAGTTCTCTCTTATAGGCCGGGCACACATCGCATAAGAAAATCGGACTGGAACAAATCGCCGAGGCAATCAAAGTCTCGACAGCTTTCTCTTTAGTCATTTTTCTATCCCTTCACAGGCGGCTCAGGTAGAGGCATCCACGCGATTATCACGCCTTCACGCCTATCGGTTTTCTCTCCAATCCAGCGCCCACCATACTGGTATCCAATAATAAACGTTTGAATCAATCTATAAGCACGAGAACGGAAATACGCATACCAACAAAGAACCAACTTACCCTCCGGCGGCAATCCTTCACTAACGAATGTCCATTTCGTTGACGGAACAACATCCGCATCTGGCATATCACGAATATCCGTAACAAGCCCGTAGTATGGAATACCTTCATCCACATGACCGTATGGTCGAAACCATTCAATCACTTGATCCTTTGAAACATACCCGCTCATCGTCAACTCTCCTTCGGCTTATCAAGCGGCAGACAAGCACACTCACAATATTTGATGTACTGGTCTAACGGGACAAGCACAGTATCATATTTCTTCCATTTCTTGCAGAAGCCAATGCACATCTGCACAGGCTCGTCCACTTTACACACATCGCCTGCGCCATATCCACTTTCTTGCCATTCTTTAAGCGAATACACTTCAGCAACGTTAGGATACTGTGTGTAGCCACTGAACGACCGTTTTTCATCGTTCTCTGTCCTACGTCCCCACAGCCAACACGGCATCCCAAATTTCCAACCAGAAATCGTATGCTTAATGCTTACCGCAACAAGATTTCTCTCATCCACCAGTCCATTCCTCCATTTCATCATCCAGAGACAACTTAGCCGTCTTACTCATGTACTCTTCTCGCTGCTTCATCGTTTCATCGACAACCTTCTGCGTAGCTTCCTGAATTTCATTAGCTCTGAGCATACCCATGTGCGACGCAACGTCCCATAGTGAACGGATCCAGTCCTTCATTTCTCCGTCGCTCATAGCCCGGATTTTGTCATATTCATTCACCACATCACGTCCAACAGCCGGGCAAATGCAACAACCACCATTCAAGCTGCTCGGAGAACCATAGACACACAACGAACACAGATCAATACAATCTCCCACTTAAATCCCCCCCCATTTCATACGGGTCGCTCAAGAATACCGTCTTGCCAATATCATCAGATCGAAACGCGAAAAGCGTTTCTGGCTTTTCGTTACTCGTAACGCCAACGGTATTCCTCCAGAGCCTTGACGCACAACGAGTAAAATTCCGCTTCTGCCGGAACTGCGTTTTCAGAATGCGTTGCGTTATACAGGCGCGCTTCAGCCAGCTCGATTGCATCGCAGATATTCACGATTGCACCATCTCCACAAACCGCGCACCGATGACATCGAACTCATCGTTAAGGCCATCAATATTATCGCTATCAACCTTAATCGTCAGGACTCCAGCATCATTGTAGACGCAACCATCATTGACTTTATAGGCTTTGCCGGGCGTGAACATTTTCGCATTAGAATCTACGCAAACGATTGTGCCTTCGTACCGTGTCGCAGTAGGACTCGCGTCAGTAAACGGAATAAATTTTGCACCCAAGACAACCCAGTTTTCATCCATCGTTGATGCCGCAGCATAACAGACCCCGTTGTCGCCAACAACGTACTCGTTGCTAAACTCATATACCTTGCCAATGGTAAAACGCTTAGAAATGGGGCATGACTCATTTTTCTCCACGCACACAGCCTTGCCTTCGAACGGCTTAGACATATCGGAGCACTCAGTACGCTCATAAGCATCCATATCAACCGGCCGGTCAAACAGTCTACCAAGCGCAATGCTCGCACCAACATACTGGTCAAAATCATCTTCCAGATGGCAACTTGCCGTCGCGCGTCTCAAAACTTCATCGCCACGTTTGAGAACCGCTTTTGTTTTTTGGCCTTTGCAAGTAATTACGATCGACGGATATTCCATTTTGCTTTCCAGTACCGACTCCTTGCCATGCACGAGCCGTGCAACGACAGGCGTTTCAGATGTGGCCGCAGAAATACTGCCCGATTCAAGAGATACGATTTTGCTCCATAGGTTGTAGGCATCATCATCGTCATATTTGACACGATAATCAAATTCATCGTTTTGTGGCGGGGTCTTATAAATAGCAGTAATAATTCCACGTGAACCATTCGGATGCTTACCGATATTATCAACCGCAATAACACGATCGCCGACTTTATATTCCATATCGGCATCTCGCTCTGCGTCATAATGCTCAAAACTATCAGCAAAGAAATAATATCCAGGAGCAAAATCGACCTCATATCCGTACTCATAAACATCAAAAAAAACAACAGCAGTAATTTTGCCGACTCTTCCTCTGTACTGAGAATGTAATACTTTCGAACTATCTTTCACGCGCACCTTGTCGCCCAACTTAAATTTCATCAACAACCTCTCTTTCTAATGCCCATGCATCAACCGCTTCCACACACTCTGGACACCCAACGATAACGTTATCCATATCTCGCAAAATCGTGTCCGTCTCAGATCCGCACACGGGACAAACCGGCACACGATATGCACGCGGCTCCAGCGGCGGCTCAAATCCAATATCAATCATGCTAATTCCGCTTTCCCGGACAATCCGGCGTGATTTCCGCCCACCATGCAACATCGTCTACCGCGACATAGCCCCATTCACTATCAGCATCGTAAAACCCAGGACGGCGAATGCCAGCAAATTCATCGTCCACTTTAGACAAATCAGTTGCAAAATCGAGTACTCGATACAGATAGTACGGGGCTTCACAACACAGGTACTCGCCATCCTTTTTCGGCAGCTTGTTTCCCTTATGCCAAACGATATTGGTTTGCTGAGTATGTTTTTTTTCTTTCTTCAAAGCCGTCTTACGTCTCTCAGGATAGAAATCACACTTTGTTTCATCGCCTCCGCAACTGCACGGATCACATTCTCTTGTTCCCCAGCACCTATCCGCTGGATACACGCTCCCATCCTTGCTGGCCTCATGCCAACTTGCACATTTGTTTATCTAAATCACCCCATTGTTCTGCCATCGCTTTTGCGATGCCTTCAAACGTTACACTTCTTGCCTTTCCTTCGTGCGGTATTGACGCGCCGTATGTTTTTCCGCCAAGTTTACGCCCTGTCCCGCTCGGAACAAACGGCTTGTAGTCAGTTACTATTCCTGTCGGCTCAAGCGGATCCAAACCGCGCAACCACAACAACGTGCGCTTGCTCCATGATTCCCCAAACTGGTACGGCTGAATGACCTGTGTCGCTTGTGGCAGACCAACGACATTTAATGGCGTCGGGTTCTCGATGCACACTCGATCGCAGTCAGCGTTATACAACTCCATGAAGAACTCTTTCGCAGCCATCGCCTTTTCGAGTCGCGCCGGGTCAATCTGACCTTTGTGCGGATACATCCTACAAGCACCAGCTACACTCATGTACGTGCAAGGCGGATGAGCAATTATCATATCCCATCGTCCAACTATTTCGTGCTCAACGCCATCACACGTTACGAATTTACAATTACCATTCATCACCCGGCGCACATCCTGAATAATATGCCATTCAGGATGTGCGCCGGAGCACCACTGAAGGTCGCACGAGTACGCCTCCCAACCGACCGCGCGGAACGCCGTACACACTCTCTGGCTCTCTTCACAGGCGACCAGCACTTTCTTACTCATCGCCCACCTCGGTCACAAACTCCGAAGCTTTCTCGGCAAACCGCTTTATAAGAACCGGCCATTCCTCATCCGTAATGACACCCATGCCATATAACCCCATCATTGCATACCCAAGCGCGCTCCACAGCCTTGCATCCTCGCCCAATGTGTAGCCATTGGCTTTCATGTATTCTTCAAGGCTCTCCATCCATCAGACCCCTTTCGTATACACAGACTCAAAAACATCCTTAGAGCACATCTCGATCTCACCGTTGCCACAGAGAATCAGATAATCACCGCAATCCACACTATAATCATCATCTTCAACTCTTAGGAACGGATTGCGCGGATACCCGCCCAACTCGTCTGAGTCCCAAAACAGCACCCCATCATTGAACGCTTTCGTCACCCACGGCTCACCGGAAAGCACTCCGTTGTACTGAAACGCCTCGACCTGCTTCGGCAGGCCATATCTTTCTCCGTCCTTCAGCTTGTACTTCATTTCTTCATCCTTTCAAATTATGCATTTCGGATAACTTATGCCTTTAAAAAATTTCGGCAGATTTTGCGCTCACCGAAAAATTCATTCGTAAACCGGCACACGGCCTTATGCACACACACGTAGCATTTGTCCTCGCAGTCTACACACCACGGCGTGTCCTTGTAGTGATTGCAATAGTTGCACGACACCTCACCAGCATCGTCAGACTCCAACATATCGTCTGATTCGGCACCCGACTCCGTGTCATCTTCGTCATACGCAGCAGTAATGTCGAGGCCAGACTCTCTATCCCAGCAACGTCTACAATTATTCCTCCAATCATAAGTAGGACGGCAAAGCCCATCTTTCGCTCCATCTGGCTCATACCCATAATCACATGGGCATCCAGAGCACCCGCCAGCCCACTTTTCGCCAACCATGTCCGGATGCTCGGCTTGCAGCAACTCTCTAAAAGTCAATTCCATTCTCCCCTCAATTCAAATTTTGGTATTATGCATTTTGGATAACTCATATTTTTTAAATAGGGACATCTCGTCTGAGGTGTCCGGCTTTGCAGTTGGCCGATTATGTTTTAGGCATTTCGGTTAACTGCATTATTATAGTACACCATGATTCAGGACTTGTCAAGCAATATTTTAGGCATTTCGGATAACTTACGTGAAAGCAACCGGCAGGCCGATTGAATATCGCCTGCCGGAAGATGTGACCACTGCCCCGCTGCGCCCCCCCCCCACACAAGAGCACCATAAAATCACACGAAATCATGAGATTCTGTGAACAGACTGTGAAATCATGAGAAAAACCAGAGAAATCTCAACGAAAATGCAACGAGAACTAGAAAAACGTAAAAAAATGAACCGTACAAGAAGAAAAACGTGCAAAATCTGAAAGAATGGAAAAAGTAAAGGAGAGAATGAAGAAGTCGCAGAGTGAGTGGCCATTTTTTCGAGAAAAACGCAAAATATGCAATCGGACTACATACTTTCCTGCATAAATATCTCCAAAAGCACCCGCAAAGCATTGATAACCCTAGGTTTTTGAAAAAAGCAAAAATTACTTTTGTTTATAAGGGAGGGAACTATATGACGAAAGTGCCCTCGCTACGCTCGTTCTGCCCTTTCCGCCGCAGGCGCTTTAGTTTGAATTAAGCGAAATTTAAGATAAATGAAACCATAAGTTTGGTTTAGCGCTATTGAATCAGGCGTGGACGCCTGTAATGAAACCATAAGTTAGTTCCTTACTAGTAATGTATCTGGATCAGCAAGTTAGTTATTCGAAACAGAGAGACATATCGTGATACAGAGCTTTCTTCTCTTCGTCCATAATACCAAGATACCGTAGGGTGGTCTGAGGGCTGGAATGTCCAAATAGCATTTGGAGTTGTCCAATGTCTCGGTTTGTCTGAAGTGTCGGGTTGGATGTGTACTCACTCCATCCCCATGTCTTTCTCAATGAATGCGTACCGATGTTTTGCCGTACACCACAAGCTAGCGCAGCTTCTTTCAGAACCTTACGAAGCGTGTCTACCTTAATAGCTCCTCCCTCTCTCGAAGGGAATAAAAAACATTCCATGCTGGGTTGCTTGCCAGCCTTCCGTACATACCACCTGAGTGCAGATAGGCATCCTGAATTTAAAAATATTTTTCTTTTCTTTTTCGTCTTGCTTTGATATACGGTGATGCTGTCTGTCGTGTCTTCAATATCATCAATGTATCTTACGGTTTTGTCTGACCATAAAACATCAGACCATCTTAGTTTCAGCAATTCATTCGCTCTAAGGCCAGTATTTACTCCAATCGCAAATGCTAAGTAATACTTGGGATCTTTGTTCTCCTTTAACCATAAAGCTATCGCTTGAAGTTGGTCTTTGTCCTTTACAGGGTATACGGTTTGCTCCTTTCCTACGTTGTTGTTCCTTGGTTTCGATGTCGGATTCGGCAACATTTGTGTAAGGTCTATGATCTTACATTCATGCTTCTGAGCAACTGAACTTGAGGAACCAATCGTACCCGTAGAAATCACTTCAAAATCAGTGTCGAAGATGGAATACTGGTATCTAGCATTATCCAAAATGTCGTAACCTCCCCTTATGCCGTACAACAAAAGTCTTTGATTTCATGCTTTTATTATATCAGGAATTGGTCAAAAAGTCAAACTGATTTTATGCATTTCGGATAACTTCTTTTGTAACCGTACACAATAATCCGAAGTCAGCAGCAACCATCCAACGACAGACTTCCTATCCCGGTTAAGGTTTTTATTTTTTCTTCTGTTTCCCATATCGTACCTAGTTCCGTGATGTTAGCTGCGGAGGTGGTAGTCACGCTACTACGACAAATCGGTCTTACGGTCATTTTTACATCTTCTCATTTTTCAGGTTCTTCAAAATTCTCAAATTATTCATGTGTTGGAACGAAATTGAGATTGAGTCTCATATTCAGTTAGCTAGATTGAGACTATAAGGCCAAAAGAATGAGAGGTTTGATAAGGTGAAAATGAGAAAGCAAGAGGTGTGGATGAATGTACTAGACATTTGTCACAAAATCGCCATGAAGCTAAAAATGTCAGATATCCCCCCATTCGCCGGATGACGCATAAAAATCGGGTGTTAATACTGCAATCCATGAAAAAACAGAACTGAAACACGGGTATATCTTGCTATAAAAACGATCTTTATAGCCTTCCGGAGACTTTGAGAAGTCAAGGATTTTATGTTCTCATTTTTTAATGACTTTTAGAGATGATTTTTCTTTAAGTCTTAAAAAGAATTTTAATAATCATTCCTATTTTGCTTTTCGTTATCTTCACATCTTGTTTTATAATGAGAATGATTCTCATTTTTGAGAAATAGAAAGTCAAGATATACGGCAAAATATTGGATCGGATAGACTACGGCAGGCCGGAAGCACGAAGGGCTTTGAGTATGTACGGATTTAGGCCGTTTCTTTTTGCTTTTGGTGCTTCCTGCTCCGTTGCTTGTTCCGCTTCTCTTTGTTTAACCGTGTTTATTTGTCCTCTATGCTGTTTTGCGCTTATAGCAGTGTAACTATAGCTATAGGCATTATAAACGCTTATATGCTTGTTCTTTGCTTGTATATGTGTGGCTATATAATATTTGTGCTGATTACACTAGTATGCATTTTGATTAACTGTATTTTGTGCAAGGTGCTGATAATGCTTTCATGGGCTTGACGTGCTTCCGGTGCTGTGCTATGCTGATTGCAGTTATCCGAAATGCATAATGTAACTTTCTGGTTTGGCGTGCCTGCCCGTGTCCAGCCTTGCAGTATGTACGGCTTCAGGCACAAAAAAAGCACGGCCTTCGGCCGTGCCTGTTGTGAGCTGCATTTATGGCTTTGCGTTCTGCTGCTGATCGTCTGGCATATAGGCGATGATATCGCCGGGCTGACATTGTAGCAAGCTGCAAAGTGTATCAAGATTTGACCATGATATGCCTTCTTTATGTCTAAACTTCTGTAACGTTGATTCACTTAATATTTTTTCTTTTTTAATCCTGTATGTTGTATATCCATTATTTTTTAATGCTGCGAGTATGTCCAATTTATACACAAGCATTTGTTAATCCTCCTGCGAGTGTTTAATTATAGCGCATATATGCTCGAAAATAAATGTACAATATAGATAACAATATACTTGAATTTTCGTGTATATTGTCAATTGTATATACTAGAATATTCGTGTACAATAGTACACGTAAGCAAGAGATAACAAGCCCCATTCAAAAGCCTTGTATCTCAATTCTTACAGTCTCCAATCAATTCGACGCGCACGCGACGCGCGACGAAAAGAAGGGAGGTGCGCTTATGTATTCCGATTATGGATTCATCCTAGAGGGGATCGAATACGCGACAGAATCAGAAGCGCGTGAAGCGCTTGCAGAAATGCAAGCATAAATACATAGCGCTATCAGTATAGCGCCCGCTCTGTACTTTGTCAAGTGAATGTTGTGCCTGCGGGAAATCCTAACCAGGGAAACGCGCGACGAAGCAAAGCGAGCGCGTCAAGGTGAAGAGAGTACCACAGGACACAAACTGCACATGGGATTTAAGATAACCTGGAAGGAGAATGTGACATGACGAATACACGATTCAATAAACTATGGGAGCGCTGCGAACGGAACGGGATGGTTATTTTTGCCGAACACGGCGAACAGTACACGCTTTCTGTGCATCGTTACATGACGGGGAATGAATACGTCTTGGAAAAGCATAATGGTCATCACCTGTCAACTGTTATGGTGCATTGGAGCAAAGCGCAGTTCGAGCGTTTGCTTGCTTTTTAAGCCGAAACGGTCTAATGACCGCCTGTCGGGGATAGTCTCCCGGCACTGAGGATGGC
>OLOA01001348.1_pt1 | contig 24644 bp, 15 predicted proteins | sample 1672201 | NCBI WGS metagenome assembly OLOA01 (sample SAMEA3136658, study PRJEB25190) | human gut metagenome
TTGCATGCAGCAGGGGCTCTCAATGTTGCTATGTCCTGCTCATATCGTCTCGTATCGAGGCGCGGAGGGATCCCATGGAAAAAATCGTGCTGTTCTCGAGTATGGATGCCGCGCTTGCAGCCCGAAAACGTATGGCGCGCGCCTGCGATCCCGAAGTATTCGCAACAACGTATTCCACGCCGCGCGCCTGGCTCGGTGAGCTGTGGGAAGCCTACGGCGACTCTCGCCGCATTGCTGCGCGTTCTGAAAGAAGCGTTGCGCTTTTTTCCGCCTTGGAGGCGCAGGGCGACGCATTGTGGGCGTCACAGGGCACCTGGCGCCTTGCAATGCGCTTGATTGACGGCGGATTGGGCACCCTCGAACTCGATGCCGCGCTTTCTGGGGCGGCTTCCGCTGAGGCGCTCCCGGCTGGCTGCGAAGCTCTTTTAAACTGCGTGCGCGCGTATGAGGGCATTTTGTTGCGCGCGGGTCTCATCGATGAGGGAAGGGCATGGCGCGTTCTTTCTGAAGAACAGGTTCTGTTGCCTGAATGCGAAGTCGTTCTGCAGGATGTTCGCCCCGCATGCGCGCTTGAGGAATTCCTCGCGAGCCAAAACGCGACCGTGCGCGAAGAGTCGGCATTTTCAGGCGAAATCGCGCGAGCCCCGGAAGGCATCGTGGTTCGATTCGCGTTTCCCTCGGGGCGATATGCTGAACCCGCGTTGCTCGCCGAGTTTATTTCGAATATACCCGCCTGCGAAACCGTGGGCGTCGCTTCTCGCAACTCGCGTGCACTCTATGAGGCTATTGCGCCTGCGCTGCACTCTTTGGACATCTCGGTGGCATGTCGGGCGAGCATCCCATTCGCTGCGACCGATTTTGGCCGCGCGTTTGAGTGCGCCGCCGCATTGTGCTCCGCCGATTGCGTCGATGTTGCTGCCGCTGCCGATTTCGCGTTGAACCCGTTTTCTCGCATGGGCAAGCGTGCGGCGTTCGACTTCGCGGCTACCATTCGCGGCAATCGCCTTATTGATAAAGAGGCATGCCTCGCATTGCTTCGCGAAGAAAGCCGCGCTTTTGAGTATTTCGAAGACCTCGTCGAATCGCCTGAGGCTGTCACAATTGCCGGCGTATTTGAAGACGCCGCTCGCTTAATTGGCACGGGCCGTGAGGCGTATACCAAAGAACAGCTCTCGGCAATCGGAACGCTGCGCGATGCATTTGGCGCAGCCTGCGCGATGGACGCCGAGCAAAGCGCGTGCGTGGCGGCGCTCGAATGCGCGAGCGTCAACGTTTCGCGTCAAGCCGAAGAGGGCAGCCCGCGCGTCGTGATTATGTCGCAGGCGCAGCTTGCTGCGTGCGAGCCGCGTTCGTTCGACCATGTGGTGCTCACCGACATGACAAGCGTCGCCTATCCGTTGAAGGAAACGCACGATATAGCGGTCGAGATACTTGACGCGCTTGGAATCGGCCGAGGCCCCGAGGCGCTCCTTCGCGCCCGCGAGGCGTTCTCGGGCTGCGTGCGTGCGGCTGGCGCAAGCGTGCTCATCGAGCGCCGCTTGAACGACGAAAACGCCGCGCCCACCTATCCCGCTGCCGTGGTGCAGGAATTCGTTGATTGCTATCGAGCTGACACCACTAACCCCGACGATATCGATAACCCGTTCTCGCTGCCCGAAGCGCTCCAGGTGGGCATGCTGCAGCGTGGCGAAGAAGCACTCTATGAAAACGCGAGCGTGCGCGACGCGCGCCAGGAGGTATGCGCGCGCGTTGAGGCGCCGAATATGGGCCGCGTGTCGGAGCCGTATCGAAGCGCGCTCGTGCTGCCGCGCCGCGGGAAGGGCGGCGTTGTGGTGAGCGAGCCGTGCTTTTCCGCATCGCAAATCGAAAGCTATTTGGAATGCCCCCAGAAGTGGTTCGCGCTGCGCCGCCTTCGTCTCGACGAGCTCGACGAGACCTTCGGCGCGAGAGAGATGGGCGACTTCTCCCATAGCGTGCTCGAAGATTTCTACAGGCGTTTTCAGGAAAGCGTTGGGCCGAAGGTTGAAGGGGGCGCGCTGCCTGCCGCGCGTGAGCTTATGCGAAGCGTGCTCGAAGACCATGAAGCTGCGCAGTATGGCATGAAGCCGATGAGCAACCGTCTTGTTGCCACAACCGAGTTCGAGCGCCGCGAAGTCGCCGACCTCAAGCGCAAGCTCGTCGATTTTCTCGAAACCGAGGCGCAGCTTCTGCCGGGCTTTCACCCCGCGCATTTTGAGTACGACATTCCCGCGGCGAGCCCTGTTGCGTATGCGGGCCATTTGCTCATGGGCACAATCGACCGCATCGACGTGGACGACCGGGGCCGCGCGATTATCGTGGATTACAAAAGCTCGCTTTCGCCCGAATACGATTTGTATGAAGGCGAAAAGCAAGGCGGCGCGATGCGTCACGGCAAGGTACAGGCACTCATTTATGCACAAGCGATTCGTCGCCTGCTCGGGCTTGACGTGGTGGGCGCGATTTATGTTCGCTACGGCCGCACACCTGCCGCGTCGGGCGCGCTCGATAAGAGCATAGAGCCGCTGCATGTTCCTGGTTTGAAGGCCGATCGCTGTGTGTACAAGGGGGAGTTTGGCCCCGCGTTTGGCGATTTGCTCGATGCGACCGAGGAACGGGTCGCCAAGGCGCTCGACCAGCTTTTGGCGGGCGTTGTGCCGGCCTCGCCTTCGAGCGATTCGGCGTGCTCATTCTGTCCGGAAATCACCTGCCCGCAAAGGAGGGGGTAGCGCGATGGATTTTTCGACGTTCAAAGAAGGCCAGCTGCGTTGCGTGAAAACGCTCGATGCCCCCGTGGCGGTGTCGGCGGGCGCGGGCAGCGGAAAAACCTTCACGCTCACCCAGCGCATCGCATGGGCCTTGCTGCCTGGGTCGGGCGCTGATGGCGCTCCGTTTTTGGAAGACATCGAGCAGGTTTTAGCCATCACGTTTACCGATAAGGCCGCTGGAGAAATTAAATCGCGCGTGAAGGCGACGCTTGCTGCCGAAGGTATGGCGGCCCAGGCGCTCAAGGTCGATGACGCGTGGATTTCAACCATCCATGGCATGTGCTCGCGCATCTTGCGCATGCATGCCACGGAGCTGGGCATTGACCCCGCGTTTTCGGTGCTCGATGAGGCGACGGCCGCCGACTTGTTCAACGCCGCGGTAGAAGAAGTGCTTGCGGGGCAAAACGAATTCTGGTCGCCGGGCGGTCTCGATGCGCTGTTTTCGGAATACCCCGCGCGCTCGCATGGCGGCTTCGCCCAAACGTCCATTGAAGACATGATTCGCGAAATCGCCCGCGCGGCAATTGCGAGCCCGCGCGGCATGGAATGCGTATGCCTTCCGCCGCAGCCGCGCCCTGCTGGCGTAATCGCTCGCGAGTTGCTTGAGCTTGCGACGGCCGCGCGCGACGCCGCGGCGCCTTCCGCCGGGAAGAAATCGGCTGACGCGTTCCTCGAGAAAGCCGACAAATTCCTCGAGAAGGCCAATGCGCTGCTTGCTTCGGGCGAGGTTTCGGGCGAAGCGCTTCTGGAGCTCGCCGACGTGTGCCCGTTTCCCGCCGCGAATTTCGGCTCGAAAGAATACAAGGCCCTCGCGAAAGAGATGCAGCGCGAGGCGGCGCAGCTTGGCCAGGAGGCCCGCTTCGCGTTCGCGCAGCCGCTGTTGAGCGACCTTGTTGGTTTGGCCGGTAAAGTCTATACAGCGTATAACTCGAAGAAACGCGAGATGGCGGCGCTCGACAACGATGACCTGCTCATTTTGGCTGCGCGGGCATTGAAGGAAAACGAGCACGTTCGCGAGGTGTTTTCCGACAAATTCAAGCTCATTATGGTCGACGAATTCCAAGATACCGACCAGTTGCAAATCGATATGGTGCGCACCATGGCGGGCGCGCACGGCGAGCGTTTGTGCACGGTGGGCGATGCCCAGCAAAGCATCTATCGCTTCCGCGGCGCCGACGTCGCGGTGTACGACCGCCATGTGCAGCATGTGCGCGAAAACGATCCGAGCATGCCCATCGTGCTGCCCGACAACTTCCGCAGCCATGCCGACATTCTGAGCTTCGTCGATCGCGTTTTTGAGCAGCGCGAGGTATTCGGCGAATCGTTCATGTCGCTTGCCCCGTCGCGCATTGAGGCGAAGGTGAAGCACCCGTTTTTGGCTGGCCCTGGTCGCGTTGACGTGCTGTGCACCACATACCCCGGCGCAAGTGGAATCGATAAATCTGACGTGGTGGCCCTTGAGGCGCGCCGCATTGCGGAACGCTTCGCCGGGCTGCGCGAAGCGGGCCATGCTGCGGGCGACATGGTAGTGCTGCTGGGCCGCATGACGAACGCCGACGCCTACGCCGCCGCGCTGCGCGAAGCTGGTTTCGCATGCGTTATTGCGGGCGGTTCTATTTTTTCGCGCGCGCCCGAGGTGCGCGTGGTGCAGCGACTGGCCGAGGTCATCGCCAATCCCAAGGCGACGGCGTCGCTTTTCGAATTGCTCGCGAGCGACATGTTCGAGCTTTCGGCCGACGATTTCGTCGCGCTGTCGACGTGCTTCGACGAGGCTGCGGGCATCAATCGCCGCCGCAGCCTCGATATTGGCTTCAGGCAGCTTGCCGAGGGCGATATGTCGAACGTCTCGCCGCAGCTTGCCTGCGCGGTGCGCGTGATTAATTCGCTCTCTGAACAAGCGGGCGTGCAGCCCACGTCGCGCATTATGATGAATGCCGTGCGCGACTCGGGTTGGCTCACGCGCCTTGAGCGCAAAGAAGCCGAAGGCCTCTCGGTCGCAGGCAACGTGTTCAAAGCCATTCGCCTGGTCGAGGGCTTTGAGGCGCAGGGGGCACGCGGCCCCGCCGATTGCGCGGCGCGTTTGGCGGCGCATATCGAGCGAGCCAAGGAAGCTCCGGGCGCGCTTTCGGCCGAGGGCGGCGATTTCGTGCGCATTATGACGGTGCATGCGAGCAAGGGCCTGGAATTTCCCATTGTGGCCGTGGCCGAAATGGCGACGGGCGCGGGACGCTCGAGCGCATTCGCGCTGCAGACCATCGATGGCGTTGTCTATGTGTCGCTTGCGCCGCAGCGTTCGGTTGCTTCGGCGGCTTCGACGTCGCTTCTGAAGAAGTGCATATCGAAAGATTATGCGGCGTTGCTCGATTACGAAGGCGAAGTCGATGCCTCGTTTGTGGCCAATGCGTCGAGCGCCGCTTTGCGCCGTGAGGCTATGGCTGAATACGAAAGCACGCAGGAGCTGCAGGAACGCCGCCGCTTGCTGTACGTCGCCCTTACTCGCGCGAAGGAAGCCCTGGTGGTTGCCATGACGACCAAGCGCGATAAGGAAGGCGGCTCGGGCGCTTCGTCGGGCGTGTATGGCGATATCGCGCACGCGCTGTTTGGCGAGGAAGGCGATATCCCTGAAAAGGAATGCGCAGTGCCGTTCGGGGGAAGCGCGCCTGCCCGCGTTTCGCGCTACGACGTGCACGAAGGCGAATTCGACGCGCCACAGGTCGAAGGCGGTGCGGAAGCTTCCAGCGGCGACGTGGCGTGCGGGGCTTCGGGCGCAGGCGCGGATGGGCCTGGCTGCGTGGGCGATTGCTCGGCCCAGCCGGGTATCACGTGCGCTTCCGATTCGAATAGCATGGAGATTCGCGAGGCGGACGATGCTTCGTGCGACCACATGGCCAGCACGGCTCACGACGCATGCGTTTCGCGCGCGCTCGTTGACGTGTTCGAGCCCATGACTGCTCCCGAACTCGATGAGGTTGCGTATAGGCCCGCCCGCGATAATGTGACGAGCTATTCCGCCCTTGCGCAGGCAAATTCGACCCATGCTGCGAGCGCCGGCGATGCAACGGCGGGCGAGACTGTGGCCGAGATAAGCGACGACGATGCGTTTTGGGAAGAGCTTGGCGCGCGTTTGCTCGCCGACGCCGACAAGGCGACCGACGTGGGGTCGGCGTTCCACGTGCTCGCCCAGCGTGCGGCTCGACGTGCAGTCGCGAGAAGCGAAGAAGACCGTCCCGCTGCGATCGAGATGCCTTCGCGCGAGGCGATTGATGCTGCTGTGCGCCGTATGGGGTGTGCCCCTGCCACCGTCGACCGCGTGCAGCGCGCGCTCGAGCGCTGGTGCGAGAGCGACGTTGCTGCGAACATGGCGAGCCATCGCGTGTTGCGCGCCGAGTTGCCGTTCTTCGTGGCGTTCCCCGTGGCCGAGCCAGGTGGGGAATGCGCTTATCTGGAAGGCTCCATGGACCTGTTCGCGTGCGACGAGATGGGCGCGGGCGACGCGTATATCGTGGACTACAAAACGGGTGGATCGCCCAAGGAGCATGCAGGCGATTTGATCGAAAAGCATCGTCTTCAGGCGGAATGCTACGCTTACGCCGCGCTCGAGCACGGTTTTAGCCGCGTTCAGGCGACGTTCGTGCGTGTGGAAGCGCCCGCAGAAGACGGCTCGCCTCAAACAGTGCATTACCTATATGAGCGAAGCGACATGCCGCAGCTGCTTCAGGGCATTCAAGGCGCGTGGGCTGCATTGCGGGAAGACAACTAATGGCCGACGACAATAAAAAGACGGCGGCTGCACGCGGCAAACAGTCTGTCTCGCGCACCAGAAAGAGCGCTTCGTCGAACGCGTCGTCGCAGGTCGTGGGCCAGCGCGCACGCCGGTTCGGCGCCTGTGCGAGCGCGCCGCGCACGAGGGCTCAGGCGAAACGCATCGCCGCGGGCCTTTCCGTGGGTGCACATCGCGTAAAGAAGGCGAGCCGCGAGGGCTTGTGGTACGTGTCGGTAGCGCGCGACAACCGCTCGCTTACGCGCGAGAGTTGCCGCGAGGCGCGCTGCGTGCTTGCGGCGCTTCCAGAAAAACGCCCGTACGTGAGCGTCGCCACCCACGCGAGCATGCAAGGCAACAAAAGCAAAGACACCAAGCCCGAGCTGCTTGTGCGCGAACGTTTGCGTGAGGCGGGGCTTGGTGGCTATCGCCTGCAATGGAAAGCCCCCGGTCGCCCCGATGTGGCGTGGCCGGGCAAGAAGGTGTGCTTGCTCATCAATGGCTGCTTCTGGCACCGGTGCCCAAAGTGCAACCCTCCTGCGCCGAAGAAGAATCTCGAATACTGGGTGCCGAAATTCCGACGCAACGTGGAACGCGACCAGCGAAACCTCGCTTTGCTGCAAGAGCAGGGGTGGCGCGTGCACGTGATTTGGGAGTGCGAGCTGAAAAAGAAGACCATCGATGCGACGTTCGAATCGCTCATTCCCGTTCTTCGCGAGGAATTGGATAAGTAATCATTCTTGCGATGCCCGGCGGGCTGGGCATACGTTTTCGCCTCGGTCAAGTCCTGACTCGCACAAACAGCACATTAAGTGCTGTTTGGCTCGTGCGGAATCTAGCGAAACCGCATGTCCAGCCCGCCGGGCATCGCACGCAAGGATGAAGTTGGAACACTACCTCTTGCTGAATATGGTCACTCTTTCGTTTGGGAAGGAATGCGGGCGTGTCGGGCGTGCGATTCCGATAGATTTCGCACGAGCAGAAGGCGCCAGTGGCGCCTTCGTCGCGAGCAGGACTTGACCGAGGCGGAAGCGTATGTCCGACACGCCTGCATTCCGGTGAACGGCAACTTATTCGGTAACATTTCCACTCGCCGCTGCTATTCAACCGCTCGCGACCCCTATTTCGCCTAGGTATCCCGTTCACCGAACGCGTTCGCGCGTCGACGTATCGTTGCGCTTTAGTCGTCGATAGCGTCTCGCCCGCGCTGATACTATTACCTCTGTTCTAAGTTACGACACAGCGCCCTTTTCCAAAAGGGCGGCTGGAAGTAGGGGGTTGTACGGCTCGCAGGTCGTGCACGGAAGAGGAGATAACCTATGGCGAGACAGCTCAAATCCATGGACGGCAACAACGCCGCCGCATGGGTGTCTTACGCGTTCACCGAGGTGGCGGGCATTTACCCCATCACCCCGTCGAGCCCCATGGCCGACCTTGTTGACCAGTGGTCGGCGCAGGGCATGAAGAACATCTTCGGCACTCGCGTGAAGGTATGCGAGATGCAGTCCGAAGGCGGCGCTGCCGGTGCCGTGCACGGTTCGCTGGCAGCGGGCGCGCTCACCACGACCTACACCGCTTCGCAGGGCCTGCTCCTCATGATTCCGAACATGTATAAAATTGCGGCCGAAATGCTGCCGAGCGTTTTCCATGTGAGCGCCCGTACCGTTTCGACCCACGCGCTGAACATTTTCGGCGACCACTCCGACGTTATGGCTTGCCGCCAGACCGGCTTTGCCATGCTCGCCGAGGGCAATGTGCAAGAGGTCATGGACCTTTCCGCCGTCGCCCACCTTTCCGCCATTAAGGGCCGCATTCCGTTCCTCAACTTCTTCGACGGCTTCCGCACTTCGCATGAGGTGCAGAAGGTCGCCGTGTGGGACTTCGACGACTTGGCCGAGATGTGCGACTTCGACGCCGTTCGCGATTTCCGCGCCCATGCTTTGAACCCCGAGCATCCCGCAATGCGCGGCAGCCACGAGAATGGCGACATCTTCTTCCAGAACCGCGAGGCCTGCAACAAGGCTTACGACGAGCTGCCCGCAGTCGTTGAAGAGTACATGAAGAAGGTCAACGAAAAGCTGGGCACCAACTACGACCTGTTCAACTACTACGGCGCTCCCGACGCCGAGCGCGTGATTGTTGCCATGGGCAGCATTTGCGACGTGGCCGAGGAAGTTATCGACTACCTGAACGCCAAGGGCGAGAAGGTCGGTCTGGTGAAGGTTCGCCTGTATCGACCGTTCGTCACGAAGAAATTCGTCGAATGCCTGCCCGAAACCGTGAAGAAGATCGCCGTGCTCGACCGCACGAAGGAGCCAGGCTCCACGGGCGAGCCTTTGTACCTCGACGTGGTCGACGCCCTGAACCGTGAAGGCCGCACGGGCATTCTGGTTACTGGCGGCCGTTATGGCCTGGGCAGCAAAGATACGCCGCCCTCGTCGGTGTTCGCCATTTTCACCGAGCTCGCCAAGGAAGCTCCGCGCCGCGAGTTTACCGTGGGCATTGTCGACGACGTGACCAACCTCTCGCTTCCTGAAGACCCGAATTCGCCGAACACCGCGGCGCCCGGCACCATCGAGTGCAAGTTCTGGGGCTTGGGCGGCGACGGCACGGTTGGCGCGAACAAGAACTCCGTCAAAATCATCGGCGACCATACCGAGAAATACGTGCAGGCGTACTTCCAGTACGACTCCAAGAAAACCGGCGGCGTGACCATTTCGCACCTGCGTTTCGGCGACGAGCCCATTCGCAGCTCGTACTACATCAACAAGGCCGACTTCGTGGCGTGCCACAACCCGAGCTACATTCAGAAAGACTTCCCGATCGTGTACGACGTGAAGCCTCATGGTACCTTCATGGTGAACTGCCAATGGACGCCCGAGGAGCTCGCCGAGCACCTGAGCCCCGCCGCGAAGCGCTACATTGCGCAAAACGACATCAACCTCTACACCATCAACGCTATTGACCTGGCCGTAGAGATTGGCATGGGCAAACGCACGAACACCATTCTGCAGTCGGCGTTCTTCGCTCTTGCGAATATCATCCCCCAGGAAGAGGCCATTGGCTACATGAAGGATGCGGCTACCAAGTCGTATTTGAAGAAGGGCCAAGACGTCGTTGACATGAATCACCGCGCCATCGATGCCGGTGCCACCGCATTCGTGAAGATTGACGTTCCTGCCGATTGGGCCACCTGCCCCGATAAGGAAGACACCACCGAGCTCGAGGGCCGCCCCGAACTCGTGAAGCAGGTTCGCGAAATCATGGAGCCTGTTGGCCGCATGGTTGGCGACTCGCTGCCCGTTTCGGTGTTCGCCGATCACGCCGACGGCCAGTTCGAGCAGGGCGCTTCCGCTTACGAGAAGCGCGGCGTTTCCGTCACCGTTGCCAAGTGGGATGCCGAGAAGTGCACCCAGTGCAACAGCTGCTCGTTCGTGTGTCCGCATGCCACTATTCGCCCGTTCGGCCTGACCGACGAAGAAGTCGCCGCAGCGCCTGCTGGTCTGGAAGTCCTGCCCATGAAAGGCAAGGCGAAAGACCTGAAGTACACGCTCGCGATTTCCCCGCTCGACTGCATGGGCTGCGGCGTGTGCGTAGGCGCTTGCCCCTCCGGCGCGCTTTCCATGGTGGGCGCCGAGGGCGAAATGGCCCAGCAGAGCATTTTCGACTACTGCGTGTCCAAGGTTGCCGACAAGCCGCAGATCGAGGACCAGACTCTGCGCGGCAGCCAGTTCAAGCAGCCGTTGCTTGAGTTCTCGGGCGCCTGCGCCGGTTGCGCGCAAACGTCGTACGCGCGTCTTATCACGCAGCTCTACGGCGACCATATGTACATCTCCAACGCCACGGGCTGTTCTTCGATTTGGGGTGGACCTGCGGGAACGTCGCCTTACACGGTGAACAAGCAAGGCCATGGCCCGGCGTGGTCGAACTCTCTGTTCGAGGACAACGCCGAGCACGGCATGGGTATGCTGCTTGGCTACGAGGCCGTGAACAACATGCTCGCAGCTGACGCCGAGAAGCTCATCGCGACTGGCGTTGAGACCGACGTTGCCGACGCCGCCCAGGCGTGGCTTGAGGCTCGCAGCGACAAGCATGCCGCTCGCGAAACCGCCGATGCGCTCGTCGAGAAGCTTTCCGCCATCGCTGCCGGCGAGGGCGAAGCGGCCAAGCTCGCCAAGGAAATCCTCGAGAACAAGGCCTACCTGTCGAAGAAGTCCATCTGGATCTTCGGCGGCGACGGTTGGGCGTACGACATCGGTTACGGCGGTTTGGATCACGTGCTCGCGTCGGGCGAAGATGTGAATATTTTCGTGTTCGACACTGAGGTGTACTCCAACACCGGCGGCCAGGCTTCCAAGGCTTCCAACATCGGCCAGGTTGCGCAGTTCGCTGCCGCCGGCAAGGAAGTCAAGAAGAAGTCGCTCGCCGAAATCGCGATGGCATACGGCTATGTGTACGTGGCGCAAATCGCCATGGGCGCCAAGCCGGCCCAGACCATCAAGGCCATCACCGAGGCCGAGGCATACCATGGCCCGTCGCTGATCATCGCTTACTCGCCCTGCGAGATGCACTCCATCAAGGGCGGCATGGTGAACTGCCAGTCCGAGATGAAGAAGGCTGTCGACTGCGGCTACTGGAACCTGTTCCGCTTCAACCCCGAGGGCGCACCGGGCAAGAAGTTCGTGCTCGACTGCAAGGAGCCCGCGGGCGGCTATCGCGAGTTCCTGATGAACGAGGCCCGCTACAGCCGACTCACGCGTGAGTTCCCCGAGCGCGCGGGCGAGCTGTTCGAGCGCAACGAGCAGGCCGCAATGGATCGCTACCAGCACCTACTGAAACTGAAGGCCATGTACGACGCCGAATAGGCCTATCGTTAGGCATAACGCGCTTTATTTGGCGCACTCATGAAGAAAGCTCCCATATGGGAGCTTTCTTTTTTTGTGCGATGCGGAATGTGAACAAAGGTCGAGTGTGGTGCCAAAGGCTGGGGGTGCTTCGGGTGGGGAAGGCGGGATTGGGCAAGGCGGGGCATCGAGTGGTTGCATCGGCGGTGCCCGGAAAGCGGGGGACGAGCACCTGGTGGCATTCACTTTCCGGGCGTTGCTGGTGCTTGCCCTTTCGCTGAGTTTTTGCGCCCCGTGCTTTTTCTTAATTCCAGGGGTCGGCCTGGAAGAGCGGTTCGGGTGTTGGTGGACGGTCGGAATAGGGGTCGTAGCCGTCGTCATCTTCGGTTTCGGCACGGCGGAAGGCGTCGTGTTTGAGCGAGGGCTGGTTGCTGGCGATTGGGGCATCGAGCGCGGCGTTTGCGTCTGTTGCGACACTGCTGCCGATCAAGCCGTCGTTTCCGGCCGAAGCGTCGCTTTCGGCCTCTCGCTGCTTCCAGTTTTCGAGAATGGGCTCGATGTAGGCAAGCGGCGCCACGTGCACCGTGCCGCAGAAGGCAAAAGCATACGGCGTTTCGAGGCCAGGTTTGGAAGCGATCATGGCCACGGTTTCGTGCGCTTTCAGGCAGGGCTCGGCCGCTTTGCCTGTTTGTGCCGAAAGGCCGCTCGGTACGTCGGCAGCAATGATGCGCGCGCCTCGTGCGCGCTGCTCGTTTGCGAGGCGAATCCATGCGTCATAGGGCGCAAGCACGGAGTCGCCCGAAAAGCCGGTGCCCAAAATGGCATCGACAATCACGTCGGCTGCAGCGAACAGACAGGCGAGCTCGCTGTGGCTCGGTGATACGTGAATCGCGATTGCTCCGGGTTCGGCATGCTGCGTGGCGGTGGTTTGAGGCGCGGTTGGGACCGAGGCTGCGGTTTGGGACGAGCTTGCGGCTTGGTGCAAGCTCGCACGTGGCGTGTTTGCTGGTTCAGATGCAATCGCTTCCGTTAAGAGCGCCTGCTCGTGGGCGGGCTTGGCCGAAATTTCGCGTGCCGGGCGTTTCGTTACAAGGTCGACTGCACAGCCCGCGCGCGCAAGCTCGCGTGCGGCAACCCATCCGTCTCCGCCGTTGTTGCCCGATCCGCACAAAATCGCGATGTGGGGTGCTGCTTGGTTTTCGTCAGAGGGGTCGCTCACTTCGGCGGTATGACTATCGTTGGAAGTGCGGTCTGTGCTGCCATTTTGATTGTCGTGGGGAGTGTGGCTGATTGCATCGGCTTGGCACTGCATCGCATTGTTCGGGTCGTGCTGGGAAGCGGTCGCTTGGGCTTCGTCGAACGCCGCCTTGGCCAGTGCGCGTCCGGCGTGTTCCATGAGCGTCGAAAGCGACGTGCCGCTTTTGGCGATTTCCTTTTCGAGCTTCACGACATCGGCTATGGGCAGCACGTGCTTCTCGGTTTCGCCAAGAAGCGGCAGCAGCGCTTTGGCGTAGGTACCGACCAGGTCGGCGAGCTTCATTTTTGCGTTCGCGGGGCTCGTCGAGGGCAGCGTGGTGCATGGCACGCCCAACGTGGGCTCGATGAGCTTGCGATAGAGCTCGCCGGCTTTCGTTCCCGTGGCGAATACGGCGCGAATATCGGCTGCGTCGAAAATGCGCGCAAGGTCGTTCGGTTGCGCGTCGCGAATGCTCGCATCGCTCGCGCCCTCGATTTCGCATGATGCGAGCACGTCCCAAAGTGCAATGTGGTGGCGCAGCAGCATATCGCGCTTCTCCTCGATGGTTCGAGGCACCGGCTCGTCGAAAATCGCGGCGAGCACGCGCCAGAAGCGATTCTGGGGGTGCCCATAGTAAAAGCCCTGTTCGCGCGATGCGGGCGAGGGCATGGTGCCCAACAGCAGCACGCGGCTGCGGCTATCGAACACGGGTTGGATTTCATGGGTGACGGTCGTTGCGTCCATTGCGGCCCCTTCGCGTGGGTAATTTCATTCGAAGCTATCATACGTCTCGCGGCGCCGCTTGGGCGCAGATAGTAAGAATCGCTAGAGCCCTGCTATTGTTATGGGCGGCTTGCCTATATGAAGGCTCGATTGTTTCAGGCGCGGCTCGGTGGCGACGGGTTTTGGCGGGGCGATGGCCGGCCGTCGTCGACTGGGGTCGTCGTTGTCGGCAGCAAAGGCGGCCTTCCTTCATGGCGCTATGGCGGCGTCGTGAATTCGCGCGTGCTTGGCTTCGCCGCTGCGCTTGATGCTGTAGGCGTATTTTTCCTCAAATTGATATCGTATAGGTATCATATCCTTGCCACCAGTCGGACGCGGTGCTACTATGCGCTCGCGAAAATAACGAAGGGGGTCGCATGAAACGACGCGTTATCCATATTGACGAAGAGAAGTGCACGGGCTGCGGTTTGTGCGTGCATGCATGCCACGAGGGCGCGATTGGCCTGGTGGACGGCAAGGCGCGCCTTTTGCGCGACGATTATTGCGATGGGCTGGGCGATTGCTTGCCTGCGTGCCCCGAAAATGCCATCGAATTCATCGAGCGCGAGGCTGCGGCCTACGATGAGGCAGCCGTGATTGCCGAGAAAATGCGTCGTGCACAGGCCGAGACTCATGCAAGCATGCCCGCGGGCGGCTGCCCTGGTTCCATGGCGAAAATGATTGTGCGCGAAGCCGAGCCGGGTGCGGTGTCGGAAAGCGGCCAAGCTGCTCCTGCCCATGTCGTGAACAGCGCTTCGAATGCGTCTTCGTCCGAAAACCCGTTCCCGGCGCCCGCGGGCGGCGTTTCGACGGTGGTGAACGTGCCCGCACGCCTGTCGAACTGGCCTGTGCAAATAAAGCTCGCGCCTGTGAATGCCCCGTATTTCCAAGGCTGCGATTTGCTTGTGGCTGCCGATTGCACGGCGTTTGCCTATGGCGCCTTCCACGAAGACTTCTTGAAGGGTCGCGTGTGCCTTATTGGCTGCCCGAAGCTCGATGGCGTCGACTATATCGAGAAGCTTGCGCAGATTATCGCTGAGAACAACGTGCGAAGCGTTCGCGTCGCACGCATGCAGGTGCCGTGCTGCGGCGGCCTTGAGCAGGCCGTGCGCCGCGCAGTGTCAATCGCGGGTTCTCAGAATGGCGCTGGTGCTGCTGGCGCCGTTGTTGGTGCGGTGGCGTCGAGCATCCCCGTTCAGATCGACGTAATTTCGTCTGACGGACGCATTGTCGCGGTGGGGTAGTTGGCGGTGGCTGCTTCCTCGTTGGGAATTGTAGGAATGCGAACGGCCACAAGCCACGCAAGGAACAAGGCCATCACGCCCAGAATTGCCCATGCAATGACGTTGCGCATGAAAAACGCGCTTACACCCATGACGGCATACGAAAGGCCGAGCATCTGAAGTTTGCGCGCAAGTGTGATGCCGCCGCGCTCTTTGAACGGTTTGACATACGCGCCATACACGCGGGTTTTGCAAATCCAGGCATGCAGGCGCGGCGAGCTTTTCGCGAACAGGAACGTCGCCAAAAGCACGAGGGGCGTTGTGGGCAGTAGGGGAACGAATACGCCGATGCATCCAAGGGCGAGGCTTATCCAGGCGATAACGAGGAAGAAGATTCTTTTCACAGCTGGCCTTTCGGTCGGTTGCAAGGGCGCTCGTTGCGGCCCTTTCATAACGGTTAAGTTTGTTATCGGAAACAAACTTAACCAATGCTAACAAAAGAATATAAAGAATGCGACCGTTGAATGACGTATTTTTGGGGAAGCTGAATACGAGTCCTAGCGCATGCGAAATGCGGGAGCTTGATTTAAGTTGCGTTCCCATATATCGCTCGCAATATGAAGCCCGCCTGGAACAATGGTTTTACTCCAGGCGGGCTTTGCTGTTGTCTGATTAGAATTTCGCTCTCTCGACGGTTCGCGCTCCCTTGACAGGGCTGCGTTTACCCAATGAAAGCTGAATTCGCGCGGCGAGGGTTATATTCGCCCAATGACGCGCGCTGGCTCGGGCGTTCAACCGCTATCGCGCGTTTTTGAGCATTTCCTTTGCGTGGGCAAGCGAGGCCTCGCTTGCGTCGCCTGAAAGCATGCGGGCGATTTCGCGAACGCGTTCGTCTTCGCCAAGCTCGCAGAGCGTGGTTTCGGGAATCGCGGCCTCGGCGGCGTTTGCGTCTTCGCTTTCGTTGGGGGCCGCTCCCGCGGTTTTCTTCACCATGAAATGGCGCTCGCCGCGCACGGCCACCTGGGCGAGGTGGGTCACCACGATCACCTGGTGCGTTTTTGCCAAATCGGCCAGCACGGCGGCCAACGCCACCGCGACCGAGCCGCCTACGCCGGCATCGACTTCGTCGAACACGAGCGTGTCGCGTGCGTCGGCCTCGCCCAGCACAACTTTGCAAGCGAGCATCACGCGGCTCACCTCGCCGCCCGAAGCAATGCGTGCAAGCGGACGCGGCGTCATGCCTGTGCCGGCCCGATACATGAATTCGACCTTCGAGGCCCCTGCGCGCGTCCATTGCGCTCGCTCAAGGGGATCGACGTGCACGAGGAGCTCGGCGCCGCCCATCTCCAAACGGGCCATTTGTGCGTTCACTTGCTCGCCGAATTTCGGGGCGGCTGCGTTACGCGCGTCGTCGAACGCTTTGGCGGCCTCGACGAGCTTCGCTTCGGCGGCGGCGTGAGCGATTTCGGCCTGGGCAATCACGCGCGAGGAATCGTCGACCGACTCGATGAGCTTGGCGGCAGCATCGCGACGCTCGATAACGTCTTCCATACGCGGCCCGAAGGCGCGCATAAGGCCTTGCAGGGTGCTTGCGCGTTCTTGTAGGCGTTCAAGGGCATGCGGGTCGTGATCGATGCCGTCGCGGTACTCGCGCAAATCGCGCGAGGCGTCTTCAAGAATATAGGACGCGTCGGTGAGCGACGAAACCAGGGGCTCGAGCGCGGCGTCGGCCGCCGTGAGCGACTCGAGCGAGGCGATAGCCGAATTCACAGCCTCAATTGCGCCTCCGTCGCCTGAAAGGCCCCAATATGCGCCGTCGCTTGCCTGGGCGAGCGCTTCGGCGTTTTCGATTTTGGGGAGTTCCGCCATAAGCTTGTCGTATTCGTCGAGCGTGGGGTTTACCTCATCGATGCGGGCGAGCGTGAAGCGCGCCTCTTCGAGCTGCGCGGCGGAGGCCTGCGAGGCTTCGCGAACGCGGGCAAGTTCTGCTGCTGCAGCCTGTTCGGCGTTGAAAGCTTCGATGTAGGCCGCTTTTGCGCTTGCAAGCGCATCGCCCGCCCATGCGTCGAGCATGGCGGCGTGGTTTGCGGGCTTTAAGAGGTGTTGGTGCTCGTGCTGGCCGCATAAATCGACGGTGGCGCCCAGCTGCTCGGCAAGCTGGCGCACGGTGGACATGGAGCCGTCGATGCTCACGCGGCTGCGCCCGTCGGCGGAAACCTTGCGGCATGCGATGTGGCCGTCGTCGGCGTTGTCGGCTTCGGCTGGCAAGAAGAAGCGGCCCTCGACCATGGCGCCCTGCGCGCCCTCACGCACGGTAGAGGCGTCGGCGCGCTCGCCCACAAGCAGCTTGATCGCCGAAAGCAGCGCGGTTTTGCCGGCGCCCGTTTCGCCCGTGACCACCGTGAGGCCCTGCGCGGGCGCGAACGTCGCTTCGCGAATAAGGGCGACATTTTGCACGTGGAGCTCGTCGAGCATGGCGAAACCTTTCTCGAATGTGCCGCCGCACGCTGCGACGGTCAGGTGCCGTCCATTATAGGCTCTTGGGGTGCGAGGTTGTGTGCGGCGCGAAAACCAAAAGGAAACGGTGAAAGCGCGCGAGCGCGGTGGCGCGGCGGCGGGCTCTGTGCGTGCGAAGACGCGCTATGGTTGTGCGCGAAACCCGAGCGCGATTTCTCGCGCGGAACGAGGGCAATAAAAAGCCCGCTCGGTTGAGCGGGCTGTAGAGATAAATTGAGGCCCGGAGGGGAGCCGAGCCTCACACAAGGAGGGGATGAACGACGCTTCAGATCGCGTCGATTCAAAATCTGCTTTGGGGAAGCAGGCAAGTAAAGGAGGGGAGCCTTTCGCTTGCAGGGCAAAAGTATACAGGTCGCTATTTGAGAAGTTGTGACCATGAAGTGTATGGTTTGTGGAACGGGACAGTTTTGAGCTTACGTTCCGAGAAATTCCATAAGCCACGCCTATATATTCTTTTTTACGAGTGAAATATATAAGTAGTGCCTATAGGAAATATTCAAGAAACCGAATGCCGTCGAAAAAAGGGACAGAATAAATAATGCGTGGCAAGAAAGCGATGAAATTGCATATATGCACGAATCGCGACTGTTTCCATGCGCCAATGCGCGCCACAGCATTAAGAATTTGATTAGTAAAAATGTCCATTGTTTCTAAAAACCGCAGGTCAGCAACGCGTAGTTGGGATAATAAAGCCGGCTGAGCGTCTTTTTGGCGATTTGCGGGCGTGCCTTTGAGCTACGAAGCCGATTCGGTGTGGCTGTGGGCGCTGCGACGCGTGCACTGCGATGCGCGCGATTTTCTGCAACGGCACCGTTGCGCGATTGCGGTTGGCGTTTGCGCGCCATCATGGTGGGCGCTCGTTTCGAAGAATCGTTTTCGTTTCGTCCCCAGGAAAAGGAAAAGGCCCGTTCGGACGAGCGGGCCTAAGAGAGAACTTGAGGCCCGGAGGGGAACCGGGCCTCACACAAGGAGGGGGTGTACGGTGCTTGATCTTGGGAGGTGCACCGGTACGTACTGCTTTGGGGTAGCAGGCAAACTGGGAAGGGGACCCCGCGTTTGCAAGGCAAAAGTATAGGTATGGGTTTTCAAGAAGTTGTGAGACGGTTTTGAACGACTTGTGTACGCAGGGCACCTGTGTTCGACAAGATGTAAAAGGCCTGGTGGAAGCTATAAAGCAACACCTCACATAATGAGGGTGAATTAGACATAATCTAAAAATGTGTATACGTTTGTGAAGGGCTTTTGAAGCGTCATTAAAAAGCTTCGCCGTTCGCCGCTGCAAAACGACCGTTTGCCGCAGCATCATTTTGAGCCGCTTTTTGACTTGTGAAGCGCGCTTGCGCCACTTTTCGGGAAAGCGGCCCTTGCAGGCGCTCCGTTCGCCGCGTTGCAACTATACTCAGGGCATTGCATTAGCCGCGCCGCGCGCGCTTTTGCCGTGTTTCGCGCCGCGTTCGCCACGTCCGAAAGGGGCTCTTATGGCCGATATCGAATTGCGTTTTCACAAAGACATGCTCGTGCTTTCCGCCCCGCTCGCGTTCGCGCTCGCGAACCAAGGCGTCGACATGGAAACCGAAGCTGAATATATGAGCTTGGTTGAGCCGGAAACTATGCGAGATGCGCTGCGCCTTGAATCGATGGCGGGCGCGCAGTGCTTGGTTGCCGAGACCGATATTTGTGAGGCGCGCCTGGCGCACAAGCGCATGGAGGATCGCGCTCAAGAACTTGCGCAGGCGGCTATTTCCCATGCGCGCGCGAATGCGCCGCAGCATGTGCTGTGCGAAGTTGGCCCGTGCGGGCTTCCGCTCGATGCCACGTCGGCGATGTCGATGAAGCAGTGCGCGGCGCAATATGAAGACGCGGCGCGAGCGCTCGTCGAGGGCGGCAAGGAAGCCATGGGGTCTCTTGCTGAAAGTGAAGGCGCGGGCTTCGATGCGATTTTCTTGAACGGATTGCGCAGCGCGGCCGATGTTCAGTGCGGCATCGAAGGCGTGCGCCGCGCGTATACGGGCCCGGTGTTTGCGTCGGTTGACGTGAATGAGCAAGGCGAGTTCGACGGAAAGCCGCTCGCTGAAGCGATCGAGGTGCTCGCGAAGGCCGACGTGATTGGCATTCGCAGCGCTGCTGCGCCCGAGGCGATTGCGGAAGTGGTGCGCGAGATTGCCGCCGCTACGCCGAAGCCTATTTTGGTGCAGGTGAGCGTGCGCCAGGCAACCGCCGCCGAGAAGCGCCGCGCATCGCTCGGCGCACCCATTCCCGAGAACCCCTATGCGCTGCCCGATTTCATGGCCGATGCGGCTGTGGCTCTGCGCGCAGCGGGCGCTCAGTTCCTGCGCGCGTGCGGCGAGGCGACTCCTGCATACACGGGCGCTTTGGCCGCAGGCGTTTTCGGCGCCGACAGCATTCGCTAATTGTTTATCGGCAGGCCTGTCTGGATATGCTAGAGATGTGCTAAATGCTCGCAGCGTTTAGCACATTGAACCGAGGCCGCCACAATGCGTCGAGCAACAAGGGATGTGCTAAACGCTGCGAGCATTTAGCACATCGGGGACGTGGGCGGCAATGGTCGCGCAGCGGCGGCCACAACGGTCGTTACGGCTTTGGCGACAGCGGCGGCGCCTGACCTGTTAAATGCTCGCAGCGTTTAACAGGTTTGATTACCACTGGTTCGGCTCGTCAAGCGCCACGCCACCTGTTAAACGCTACGAGCATTTAACAGGTGGCAACAGGTTGAAGATATAAAAGAAAGGAAACCACTGCATGGCTTTGCTTGAGAGAAGCGATTCGTATGGCGAAATGCAGCGCGTTGTGGATTATCTTTTCAAGAACACGCCCATCGTTGAGCGGCTTGATGTGATTCTGGCGGCGGAAACGTTCGATGTGTGTGCCGACATGCGCGAAATCGTCGATCTGTTGCCGCCGGGCGCGTATACGCGCATCGCTTTGTGCCAGCAGATGAACTCCTCGATTGCCGGCCATGGCTGGGGCTACACCTACGGCACTGTGGAGTAGGGCGGCGGCCTGTCGCGCGAGCCCTAAACCAGCAAGTTCGCTACGTCAACGGCGTCGCTGAAAAGGGGAGATTCCCGCTGCAGCCCTGTCCCCGGCCCGCGCGAGCCCCGCTTTCGACCTGCGTAGCAGCCGCGCCACTGGCTCGCACAATCCCGCGCCTCTCTGTTGCGCCGCGGCTTTGCTGCATCTTTGCTTCGTTCTTGCTCCTCATTTACCAAGGTTTTGCGCTCTTGCGCATTCAACAATATGGGGTGGGCCTCTCATTTTGGGTTCCAAGAAAGTTGCGCAACAGGCAAGCCTGCCATCAGGAGCGTTACCTACGGCCTATTGTGCGTAAAGTACCCTTTATGTGTGCAAGCGCGTTCTTTTGTTGTGCGGGTAGCATGGGCATATATAAAATATTAAAGCTAACGCCAAATACGCTGCGTGAGCTTTTAACGTTTGAATGTTACGAAAGAAACTGAGTATGTCGGATTATTCTAACGATGACGGTGCGCCTTTGCCTCCGCGGAAAGGCTTGCACGCCAAGCCTGAGGACCTGGGCAGCCTGGTCACCGATTCGGTCCGGTTGCTTATCACTCAGCAGCAGCCGGGCGAGCGTGATTCGCAGAATCGAGGCTACAGCCCCCAAGGCCCCTCGCCGTTTTCGCAGCAGCAGGAGCAGCACCGCTCCGAGTGGCACCAGGAAGAAGGCCAGGGCGCCTATCGGGCTGCGGGCGCGGCTTACCAGCGTCGCATGCCGAGCGTGAACCAGTTCCACGAGAGCTTCCACGCGGGCGCGGTTGACGATTTCGACACCGACTTCGATGCCGGCCCCGACGGCAACGCCTCCGAGCACGACGGCGTGCGCCGCGTGCGCAAAAAGCGGCACAAAGGCCGCCGCATCGCGCTTATCGTGTTCGCGGTGCTGTTCACACTCATCGTGGGCAGTGGCATTGCGCTCGCCGCGTATGTAAGCTCGCTCAACGCGTCGATGGGCTTCGACGATAAGCAGGAAGAAGCCGAGCTCAAAGAAGCGTTGCAGCCCGCATCGGCGAGCGAATCGGCCACCGAGGAAAGCACTGCGTTCTACATGCTCATTTTGGGCAGCGATTCGCGTGACGATGGCGAAACCGCCAGTCGAAGCGACGTGACCATGCTCGCGCGCATCGACCCCGATAAGGGCCAGGTTGACCTCATCTCTATCCCTCGCGACACTATGGTGACCATCGAGGGTCAGGGAAGGCAGAAGATCAACGCGGCGTATTCGTTCGGCGGCGCGTCAGGCGCGGTTGATGCGGTTTCGACGTTTGCGGGCGTGCCCATCACGCATTATTGCGAGGTGCACTTCGATGGCCTGCAACGCGTGGTCGACGAACTCGGCGGCATTTGGGTTAATGTTCCCGAAAGCTTCGATGCGGGTAACGGCGGCATGTCGTTCAACGCTGGCAACCAGCGCTTGAATGGTGCGCAGGCGCTCGCCTTCGCCCGTGAGCGCTACAACGTTTCGGGCGGTGACTTCGGCCGTGCCCAGGCGCAGCGCTTGGTGGTGCAGGGCATCATCAAACAGGTGCTCGCTTCGCCCCCCGGGCAGTTGCCGGGCCTTGTGAGCTCGCTCGCGTCAAGCATCAGCACCGACTTGTCGATTACCGACATTGTGGCTCTGGCACAGCAGTTCCAAGTGGCAGACCTCACTCTGTATTCGGCGGTGTGCCCCAGCTATTCGTTTACGGAAGGCGGCGTGAGCTACGCGTGCCCCATGTTCAACGAATGGCGCGATATGATGTGTCGAGTCGATGCGGGCCTTGACCCCAACGACACCACGGCCGAAATTCCGCAGGCCCAGTCGAGCAACTTGAAGCTAGGCGCGGCAAGCAATTCGCCGGCACCGAAAAGCTACGATGCCCTGGTGGCAAATGCGGGCCTTACCACAAACGACGTGGCCCCTGAAGAGTAACAATCGCGGCATGCCGCGCTAACGAGAAAGGCAAACGAAATATGACTCTGCTTGAGCTCTTGCAGCTTTTGCGCAAGCACCTGCGGCTTGTGATCGCGCTCCCCCTGGTGTGCGCTTTGGCGATGGGCGTGTATAGCTACCTGTTCATGCCGAACACCTACACCGCATCTACGAGCATGTACGTATTGGTGAGAGGCGATTCGACGGCGAAAACGTCCATGAGCCAAGATTTGTCGGCTTCTCAGATGATCGCCAACGACGTGTCGACCCTTATAAAGAGCGACACCGTGTCGAAGCAAACCGCCGAGGCCCTGAAAATGAAGAGCCTGCGCGATTACAAAATCAACGTGTCCAGCGAAACCACGTCGCGCGTGATTTCGCTCACGGTGACCGGTGAAGATGCAGCCAGCACGGCGATCATCGCCAACGAGCTCGCGAAAAACGTTTCGAGCGTGGCTCAGTCGGTCATGGACGTGCAAAGCGTGAACGTGATTGACGAGGCCGTTACGCCCACGTCGCCGAGCGGCCCGAACCGCATTATGTACACGGCGGTCGCGTTTTTGGCTGGCCTGTTCGTGGCCATTGCCATTGTGGTGCTCATGGACATGCTGAATACCCGCGTGCGCGGCGCCGAAGATGTGGAAGAGCTTCTGGGCATTCCCGTTATTGGCCGCATTCCGTCGATGAAAGGAGCGAAATAACCCATGGCTCGCAAGAAGTCGCAGAACCAGCAAGCGGTTCAAAACTCCATTAAAACCCTGCTCGCCAACATTCGCTTCGCAAGTGTCGACAATCCGGTGCGCACGCTGGTGGTAACGTCTACCGTGCCTAACGAGGGCAAGTCGACCATCACGGCGCAGCTGGCTCAGGCCATTGCCGCAGGTGGAAAAAGTGTGCTCGTCGTCGAATGCGACATGCGCAAGCGTTCGCTGGCGGGCATACTCAATGTGCACCCCGAGGTGGGCCTGCACGCGGTGCTCGCCGACGAGGAGCCGCTGAACCAGGCGATTGTGGCCCTGCCGCAGCAAGGCTTGTATTTCCTGGACGCCGAGCCGCACATTCCCAACCCGCCCGACCTGCTTTCTTCGAAGCGCTTCGGCCGCTTCATTGGCATGGTGAGCCGCGAGTTCGACTACGTGCTGTTCGACACGCCGCCGGTTGGTACGTTCATTGATGCCGCCATTCTTTCTTCGCTGGTCGACGGCACGGCGCTCGTGGTGCGCGACAACTTCACGAAGCGCGACCAGGTGCGAGCCGCCTTTGAGCAGCTGCGCAAGGCCGACGCCAACGTGATTGGCGCCGTTCTGAACGATTGCGAAGTTGAGAGCAGCGAGTACTACTACGCGTACTACAACAAAGATGGCAAGCGCATGAAGCACGGCGATTCTTCGCCCGCCGCCGCGCAAGACACGTTCGACATGGATTCGTCGATCGTGGTGCCGCAGAACCCTCGCGGTTCAAGGCTCTAAACCGAAATGATGTGCGCCCGCGCCGTATGGTACGGGCGTTGTTGTGTTAGGGTGATTGCTCGGTGGGGAAGAGGCCCTGCCAAAATGCGTTCGCACCAATGCAGAAAGGAAGCGCCCGTGCGCGATATCCATTGCCATATTTTGCCGGGCGTCGACGATGGCGCGCGCGATTTGGACGAAAGCCTGGCGATGCTTGAAGCCGCTAAACAGGTGGGCGTTACGAGCATTGTGTGCACGCCGCATTGCCGCGACCCGTATTTCGACTACGACGCCATGTGGGATGCGTACGAATTGCTCGTGGCTCACACTGACGGCTTTCCGCTGCAAATGGGTTTCGAGGTGAACCACCGCAAGCTCATGGAGCTGGGCATGCAATGGGCCGAATACCTCCATTTCGACGGCAGCAACGAATTTCTGCTCGAACTTTCGAGCCACTGCACCGCGCGCGACTTCGAGGAATATGAACGTACGATTTACGAGCTGCAGGGCAAGGGTTACGACGTGATTATCGCGCACCCCGAGCGCTATAAGGCCATTCAGAAAGATGTGAGCATCGCCGAGCGTTTGGTGCGCATGGGCTGCAAGCTGCAGGCGTCGGCCGATTTCGTTGCCGGCGGGCGTTTTGGCAAAGAAAAGAAACCTGCGAAGAAGTTGTTTGACGCCATGCTGTATCGCTATATCGCAAGCGATGCACACCGTGTTGAGCATTACCAATATTTGGCGAAGGCGAAAGCTGCGTATCGTTGTCGCGGTGCCCACGTGAAGTAGGCGGCATAAGCAGTCCATTGGGATTATTGTGGCTCGTGTGCAGTGTTCCTTTCGTGCGATATAGTGCTAAAAGCACTCTTTCAACATCGGGTTTTTGGCGTGTGCGTGGCGATTGCTCGACGCGAGTACGGTACCCACGCCAAAAGTTGCGCAACATTCAAAACAAGTTGCATGTTGTGCAACAAACAAATGCTTGAAAGGTGTTGCCAGCAGTTATATCGGTGAAGAAGCGACGTTGAATTGTAACTTTACCTACAAATTGCTTTACATAGATGTGGGGGGTGCGGACGATTCCTTGGACCAACCTAAGCGGCTAGTCCCTTGCTTATC
>OLOA01001355.1_pt1 | contig 24583 bp, 16 predicted proteins | sample 1672201 | NCBI WGS metagenome assembly OLOA01 (sample SAMEA3136658, study PRJEB25190) | human gut metagenome
CTCCTTACAGGCTTTCGCCCACATAAAGTTTATTTGTAGCAACGTATCGCTACACGATCACAGAAAACAAGCTGCGCACTGCGTTGAGGCATGGTCTGCTCCCATATTTCAAAAATTTTGCCCACACAGATATTGACCTTGCTGTCAGGATCATCGGGCAAGTCGGGGTCGATCAAGCGCTGATCCAGCGCCAATTTGCGTCCGTCGTTGGTGATTTTCAGCATATTATCCTCATAGGGCTTTACCATTTTATTGCGGATTTTGTCGGCTCGTTCGCCCAATTCCGCTACCATCTGTTTTTGTGTTTCAGAGGGCTTTAGCTGGATGTTGGTCGGCTTGCCGCCCACAAGGGCAGGGACAGGCAGTTTCAGCATATCTGCTGTTTGAATGTCAGCGCATTCTTTGAACATTGCCATAAGTTCCGGCAGATTGAAAAAACGAGCAAAGCGTGTTTTTGTGCGGTAGCCGGTTCCCTCTGGCGCAAGTTCGATGGCTGTGACGGTTTCGCCAAAGGTGGCCGCCCAACTGTCAAAGTTTGCAAGGCCGTTGCGTTCCAAGGTGTACTGCTGCAAATAGCGCTGCATGGTATACAGCTCGGTCATACTGTTGGAAATGGGGGTGCCTGTGGCAAACGTTACGCCGCGTGCCCCGGTGATTTCATCAAGGTACTGGCACTTCATAAACAGGTCACTGGCCTTTTGGCTCTCGGTGGTGCTGATACCCGCGATGTTGTGCATCTTTGTAACGGTCATGAGGTTCTTGAAATTGTGTGCTTCATCGACCATGAGGGAGTCTGCGCCCAGTTCCTCAAAAGTCACCACATCATCCCGCTTCGGGGCGTCCAGCAAATTTGACAGCTTGGTTTTCAACTGCTTTTTCTTACTTTCCAACTGCTTGACGGTCAGACGGCTGTCGCTGTTGTCCATGCTCTCCAACTGCATCTCCAGTTCGTCAATTTGCTTGCGGATAAACTCGGCTTTTCTGGCATCGGAAAGTGGAATCTTTTCAAACTGGCTGTGACCGATTACCACAATGTCATAGTTGCCGGTGGCGATTTTGGCACAAAACCGTTTACGGTTTGACTTTTCAAAATCGCGCTGCGTTGTCACCAAGATGTTTGCGTTGGGGTATAGCTTCAGCGCTTCACTGGCAAATTGGCCTGTCAGATGATTTGGCACGGCGACAAGTGTTTTGCTGCATAATCCCAATCGCTTTTTCTCCATCGCGGCGGCGACCATCTCATAGGTCTTACCTGCGCCGACAGTGTGCGCCAGCAGTGTGTTGTGCCCGTACAAAATATGTGCAATGGCATTGCGCTGGTGGGGCCGCAGCGCGATTTCCGGGTTCATGCCGAAAAACTGGATGTGGCTGCCGTCGTACTCACGGGGGCGGATGCAGTTGAACTTTTCATTGTACAGCGCCACCAAACTTTCCCGGCGCTCACGGTCCTTGAAAATCCAGTCTTTAAAAGCATCTTCTATCATCCGTTGCTTGGCCTGTGCTTCTTCGGTGGCAGGACCATTGAGTTTATGCTGCTCCTTGCCGTTTTCGTCATAGATTGTATCGTAAATTTTGGTAGCCCGCAGGTTGAGTGCGTTCTCCAACAAATGATAGCCGTTGATACGTTTTGTGCCGTAGGTGTTCGTGACGCGGATATTATCGTTGCCTTGGCTCTTGTTGGAAATATACCAGTTATTCAGATATTCATTGTAACGGACAGCTATTTTCTGTTCGCGGTAGGTTGACTGAAAAAGTTCATCGGCAAACTGCTTGATGATTTCCGACCCGATCCATGTGACACCCAACCGGACCGTTATTTCGCCCGCCGTCAAGTCCTTGGGCTGCACCTGTTCCAACGCTTCTACATTGATGCGGAATGCCGGGTCTTGGTCGGCTGCAACATGAGCAATACGCAGCTTTTCGCGTACATTGCCGGATAAATACTCATCCGCCATAAGGTAAACAGGGCTGCCGTCCTCCTGTTTGCGGAAAGGCTCTACAAAAATAACGCCCGCCAGTTCCTTAGCAAGCGTTGCTTCATCTTTCCCGGTAAGGTGCATCATGTAAGGCATATCGACCTTGGCACGTTCCCCGATGCTCAGTGCCAGAGCGTCCGATGCCGTGTCGGCGTGGTCGGGTATCTGTGCAGAGCGAATAGTCCTTTTGGTGAACATATCCGACTTGCTGATAAAGTTTCCTTTTTCATCGACATTTTCAAGTGAACACAGCAAATAGTAGCTGCTGTCATCCCGGAAAGACAACTCTGCGCTGCGGCTGTTGATAAGGCCGTGCTTGGCGCGGAAGGCATCATACTGGCGGTTAAGCTGGGCTTGCAGACGGTGGATTTCCTCGTCCGACAAGTCCTGCAACTGCGCATCGATCAGAGTGCGGGTGGTATCGCGCAGTTCCACCAGTTTGCGGATACGCTCGGCAGATGCTGCGTTGGGATTACATTCCCGCATGACTGCGCCTTCGCGGTAATAGATTTTATCGTCCTTTACCGTGTAGCTGAAATTACGCACAAAGGGATCGGCATCAATGTACTTGGTGTCCTCGCCGCTTTCTTCCTGCACAGAGATTTCGGCTTTTGTCAGCGTGGCGGTCAAGTGCTGCATAGCAGTGTCGATTTGCGTTTCCAGCAACGGCTTTCCGAAACGGTCCACCGCATCGGGGTCTATTGGCTGGCAGGTGGAAGTCGGGCCATACGGACCGGCGACTATCTCCATTCTGCCGCAAATCATTTCAGGGTGCTCCACAAAGTAGCGGTTCATGGTAATGCCGTTGGCATCTTCTGCAAGGTGCAGCCAAGGCTCGTCCTGCTGGCGCAGCGTATCGCGCTTTTGCAGAAATATTACATCCGTCATGATTTTTGTGCCGCTGCCCTTGAACGCATTGTTGGGCAAGCGCACCGCACCGATAAGGTCGCAGCGCTCGGCAATGTACTTGCGGGCGCGGTCATCCTTTTTGTCCAATGTGCCGCTGGAGGTGATGAACGCCATGATGCCGCCGGTGCGCAGCTTGTCGATGCTCTTGGCAAAGAAATAGTCGTGAATGGGAAAGTGCAGCCGGTTATACTGCGGGTCATTGACTTGGAAATTGCCGAAAGGGACATTGCCAATAACGCAGTCAAAATAGTTGTCGGGGAGAAGCGCATTTTCATAGCCGGTCACTTGGATATTGGCCTTTTGATACAACTGCTTGGAGATGCGGCCTGTGATGCTGTCCAATTCTACGCCGTAGAATTTGGCATCACTGCTGCCAAAATGTCCGTGTGCGAGAAATGCGCCTGTGCCCATGCTGGGTTCTAAGATTTTGCCGCCCTTTACGCCGAAGCGCTCCAGTGCGCGGTAGATGGGGTGGATAACGGTGGCGGGGGTATAAAACGCCGTCAGGGTGCTGCTGCGTGCAGCTTCATACTCGGATTCAGACAATGCTGCTTTCAGTTGGCTGTACTCGTTCGACCATGCACTTTTGTTCGGGTCGAACGCATCCGAAAGCCCGCCCCAGCCCGTGTACTGTGCTAAAATTTTCTGCTCATCCTCAAAAGCAGGGCTGCCACCGTTCGCTACGCGCTGCTCAATTTCTTTCAGCTTTTGGATGGCGGCAATGTTGGCTGCAAACTTTTCGCGCGGTGCTGTCGGCAGGTTGTCCAGATAGGGTGCTTCATAGGTAATGGGTTCGCGGTGGTAAGGTTCATCTTCTGCCGAAAGCCGTTCTGCATCCGCCATAACCTGCTCCACAAAGGGGCTGGGTTCTTCGATGACTTCGCCCACGATGGGTTCAACAGTTTCTTCCGGCTGCTCTTGGCGGCTTGGAACTTCCGGGGCGGATAGTTCTGCATTTTTGGGGTTGGCAGCAAGCAGCCGCGCAAACTCCTCGTGGCTGACGGCACGGCCTACCAGCGGGAAACTTTCATCCCGCAGATGAATGTTTTCTCTGCCGATTTCCTCCACGGTAAAGGGTCTGTCATCTTCCAGATAAACCGTGCTGCCGATAGTTACAGGTGATTTTTCGACTTTTCTTGTAGTCGGATGATGCTTTTCAAACTCTGCTTCGGCGGTATTGATAAAATCCGAGAAAGCACTGTTTTCAATGCCCTGCGCAGCAAGCTCGTGGTTATCTTGAAAGTAGTCGATATGGACAATGTTACCGTCAACCTCATAGCGGATTTCGTTCCGCAGAAGATTGGCATACACTTGGATCTCGTGCTCATCGTCCTCGGTGGTAGAGTAAGCAAACTCCACGCGGGTCAAGTCGGAGAAATTCGGCTCGTTTAGCCCCTCATTCTCGCAGAAATCCGCGATAGCGTGTTTTGCATGGGCGAGTGCGGCATCGTTCGCTGCGCGGGCGGCTTGCTGTTCTGCTGCCCATGCCTGATAGGAGGCTTTTTCGGCATCGGTCAGATACTGGTCGTTGTAAATCAAAAGCCGCAGGCGTTGGGCAACCTCTTTCCACTTCAAAACGCGGCGATACTCGCCGTCCTCTGTACGTCGGGTGATTTCGAGATTTTTGCCCATGTGGTCAAGAAAGCCGTGCCCACCATCATGGAAGAACCATGTGCCGCCGCCGATGCCGTATTCTTTTTTCAGCCAGCGGGCTTGATCTTCCTCGATAGGAAGTACCTGTGCAGAGAGATATTGCTGAATGCGAAATTTGCTATCTTCAAACCCGCCGCCTTTGCACAGTGCATCGGTAATGTCCTGCTCCGTAATGTACTTGCCGGATGCGTCAATGATGGGCTTGTTCCACTTTTTGGCTTCTGCTGCAAGGTCGATATTTTTTACCTGTTGCTCATGGCTCGGCAGCCCTGCCTTTTCAGAATCTTCGGGAGTAAGAGTAAGCTGCTCCATCTGCTGCTGCACGGGTGCTGCTTTGATGGGAACCATCAGACGCCCTTGCTCGATAAGGTCAGCAATCTTTGCGGTAACAGCATCCCATGTCAGATTGACCTGTGCTGTTTTGGTAAGATAGTTGCCCTCCCAAAGTTCAAGGTACATATCATGCCGGATAAAACCCACGGTATGGTCATCCACGAACAAATATGTATAAATTTGCTTGTAACAGTGCTTGCAAAAGGCGCTGCGCTCGGCAAGGTCGGGATGCTCATTGAAATATTCCAGAATAGCCGCATTGTCGGCACGGCTGGAGGATTCTTTCGCAAGCAAGCCTAGAATCAGTTCATCGCTCAGCGGCGGCAAATCAGAAATGGGTACAGAAAAAGCGGAGGGCGTGGTATCGCTCTCCGCTTGGGGTTCTTGTATTACAGGCTGTAAATCTGCTGCATCGCCAGTTCCTCGGCTTGGCTCTGCAAGGCGTTCATCCACTGCGTCCAGCCCATCGGGTCTGTCTGCCGGTTCGGGGCGGTGCTCTGCTGCATCAGCGTCTGCATCGTCTGCTCGATTTGCCGGTGTACTGCGTTGTCCATCTCCGCCAGATGCGGGTAAAGCGTTCCCTCCAGCAGCATCTCGTCGAACACCATCGGCGCGTTCTCTCGCAGGAATTTCCGCCGCAGGCTGCCGTACTTGCCGATCTCCGGCATCGGCGGCTCGTTCAGCGTCAGCGCCGGGATTTGGTAGCCGTTCACCATCATGTACTCCATTGTTGACCTCCTTGGTGTTATTGGTTTCTTCCTGTTTGTCACCATAATAGCGGACTTTTTCGGCGCGTGCAACACTGTCGATTTCTCTCGTGATGCTGCCGATCTGCTGCATGAGAGGCCGTGCCGCCTGTTGGCAAGCGCTGCCCAAACACAGAGTGATGCGGTTTGTATCAAACTGGTTCACGGACTCAAGGGCAGACAGATCCAGCCGCGCAGTATCCACGCCGCACCGCAGCGCGGCCATATACAGACAGCTTTGGGTGATAAGCTGTATAAATAGCTGCCGCTGTTCGTCCGGCTTGGCCCACTGTAAGCTGCTGCCGTCTATGGCTTTTCCCAGTGCGGTTGTGAACATGGCGCTGCGCTGGGCAACGCAGGATGTAGAGAGCATGAGGAGAGCGCTCTGGATGCTGTCAGCGTGATTATCCGCTACGATTTTATCCCAAACAGGCCGCCAGTTCTGGTCTGTAATGACCCACGGCAGCGCGTCGGGGACCTCCGCACGGGGGATGGTATCGGAAATGTCAAACAGATACCGCAGCCGGGAAGAATTTGCCCGCGTGTCAAATACCGCGATACCGTGTGCGCCGCGCTTGACCCAGCGACCCGCATTATTATTCCAGTAAGCTATGTCGGCCACGGCTGTGGCGGTGGGGCTTTGCTCGTGAATCAAAAGCTGGTTTGGGAAACTATAATTATAAGCAATGGCCGCTGTCCGCAAAAATGCTTTCCAGCGGTCACTGCTCTCCGTTACGGCTTGCAGTTGCTTTTTGGCAAGCGCACGGATACTTTCATATTTTGCCATTTACTACTCCTCATCGTTCATAAGGTTCCGGTTCTGATTGTTTCAAATTCTCTAACTCCGGCAATAGATAATCAACCTGACGATAACCATATTCATCTACATAGAAAGCCTGTGTTTCTCTCCTGTTGTGGATCACAATAATATCACTGATAGAAACAGAACGCATCTTTTGAGCATTGGGACGGTTGCCTTGGTTATGCGCTATATAAATATCTTCAGGCTCATCCCAGCGTTCCATCCGTCCACTATAAACGAGTTTATAATCCGCAGCCTTCATACGGGTTTTCGCATAAGCATAGTTTCTGAAAACGAAATTACGGTTACTGGTTTGGTATATCTCATAAGGGTAAGTCTGTCTCTTTTCTTTACGAAAGCCGCCCGGCCAATAGATGTCCCGCGGCAATCCTAATGACTTGTCCAACTTATCCGGGAACACAACCGGGGTAATCGGCATACCAACCTCAGCTGCTTCCAAGATTTCCTTTTTAAATCTGTCTACATCCGTAAAGGGCGTAACATATCCGACTATTTTCCCATCATCACTAAGATATTCGATGTAGCCAATTACGTTATCAGAATTTCCCATTTGGTTTACCTCAATAAAAAAGACCCTGTACAAATTTGTACAGAGCCTTGTGTGAATACTAATTCGGTTTTATGCGGGACGATTATTGCTGCGTTCGCTGCGCTTGATGCCCATGAACGGAGGAACCGAGGAACGGGTCAAGCCTTGTTCACGCGCCTTTTGCAGTTGGTATTCATGCAGTGCAATCGTATCCAAGAGATCCCGCATTTCCTGCGTCGCACGATAGTAATTGATGCCGTATCGCTTGCATACAGCACTTAAATTGTTCAGCATTTCGATGCTTTCTTTGGACATACGCTTCACTTCAATGTCAATATGCTCGTTCATACGTGACCTCCTTTTATGAAAGATAAGTGTTAAATATTGTAAGTGCAGCATTATCCGCGATCATCAACATAATAGGACCGCCAGACTGCTTTGAGAAAATGCGGACCGCACCAAAATCACTTATATAATGTCTGGCCAATTCATCAGTTTTTGCTTCAAAGGTTACAACGCCATTTTTTCCACTGTCGATAGAAAGCTGAATGCCAAAAGCAATCATCATCCGCCCAATATCGACATATTTTCGATGCGAAACCAGTGTGGGATTGCTGTCGGGGTGGCTTTCAATATATTCGATATAAACAAACATGCTCTCCGGCGTTTCACGATATGCACCCAAAGCAACGATTTCTCCATCCTCGGTTTTGGCTGCGTATTTCTCTAAATCCGGGTCACCGATAAATTCGCTTGTCCAATCCGTTTGCCAGCAGGATTTTGTACCGGCAAGGTCAGCGTCTGTGGCACGATCTATTTCAATGGGGATTTTTCGTTCGGTTGCTGTTTCTGTAACAAAATATTGCAGTATCATTTTCTCACCCCTGATTGTATTATATCGAATTGTCATGGAAAAATCAATAAATGATTATTGCCCACTCTTTTCCAAACAGCTAATTATCTCCATCATTTTGTATTCTGACGGAGATTTTAAGATAAATGATGGAGATGATCATCATCGTTCAAGTCTTTCCCAAAAAGACAATTTACCTCCATAGCGCTCGTCCTGTGGTCGCACTTTGGCAGCGGGCAGTTCGTCGCTTGCCATATCCGCAACTTGCGGGAGAAAAAGTAGTCGGCTGTATCGGTCTGCCTGATCCTTGGATAGCCCTATGACCTTATCGCCATTTAGTCCGCAAACGAGAAAGCGTCCGCGCACAGTCACGCCCTCGTCATTGACCTGTCTGTTATATTTCAGTCGGCTTTGGGCTTTGCTGCATATTAGCCCGATTCGCGGTGTGCCAAACGGTTTTAGGATTTGGCTCTCGCCTTCAATAACTTCGGAAGCAGCCGCTATCGCGCTGGGAAAACCCGCTTGATAAGGGCAGTAGCCGGGTTCAACAACTAATAATCTCGTCATCGGTATCCCCCCTCATCTACTGCCGTGCTGGTGGGCGCGAGCATAGTTTTCCAGCAGTTTTACGATAACCTGCTGCATCTGGTCGCTTGTAAAGCCTTTTGGAAAGTATCGTTCAACTTTTGCAACGGGAATCATAAGCTGCGGGTCACGCGGCTTTACACTTGGCGGCTTGGCGGCCATAATATGCTGGATTTTTTCGGGTGTCAACACGCTTTCCTTGCTGGCCTCCTTGAGTTTTTGTGCTTGAGACAGTGACGGGGTACAGCCCTCGGATTCCATATAGGACAGGAAGTCCTCTTGTTCTTCTGGGGTAAGGTAGCTAAGTTCTACGGCGGGAGTGGTTTTTAGCTTGCCATCATCCACCATTTTCATGAGTTCAGGGGTGAGTTTGTTCAGACGGATAAAGCGCTGGACTGTTTTGTAGCCCTCGCCACTTCCATCTGCAACTTCTTGCACTGACAACTTCTGGACAACTTGTCCAGAAGTTAAATCACGGCGTTGCCCTTGCCTTTTAATAGCAGCCAATTTCATTTCATACGCTTTCGCCTTTTCACTCGGTAGAATATGCTCTCGCTGGCAGTTGCTATCCACCATCAGAATAATAGCAGTATCATCGTCCATATCCCGCACGATGCAGGGCATAGTCTCCACGCCAGCCCGCTGACTGGCATGGCAGCGACGGTGGCCCGCTACAATTTCATACCCACCATCTTTCCGGGGGCGGACAATGGCCGGGGTCATGACACCGTATTCCTTGACACTGTCCACCATTTTGTCCATTTCGTCATCGTCACGGACTTGAAAAGGGTGATTCCGAAAGGGATGCAGTTCCGTCAGCGGCAAAATTTGGATTTTCTCTAATTTTGCATCCTGCCGCTCCTGCTCACTCGAAAAGAGATTATCGAGTGAGGGCAGATTGATGTTGCTGCCGTACTCTCTCATTCTCCGTCACCTCCTTGGCAAGCGCTTTGTATGCCAAACTGGCCGGGCCGTTGGCATCGTAAGTCAGCACGCTATGTGTACTGGCAGCGCTTTCTGCTGTGCGCGTACTGACCGGGATTTCTGCACGGTAAATTTTCAGCGCGTGACCGTAGGCGCTGCGCAGGGCGGCGCATACATCTTTGGATAGGTTGGTGCGCTTGTCCACCATCGTCAGTACAATGCCGTCAATATCCAGCCGGGGATTGATACGGCGCTTTACTTGGTTGACGGATTTGAACAGGGACACCAGACCTTTGAGGGCGAAATGCTGTGCCTGCACAGGAATCAGCACTCGATCCGCCGCAACAAGCGATGCCACGGTGATGATGCCCAGCGAGGGCATACAGTCGATCAAGCAGTAGTCATATTTATCCTTAAACGGCTCCAATGCCTGTTCCATGATTTTTTCGTGCGCCATAACATTTACAAGGCTCACTTCCATATCAGACAGACCAATGTCGGAGGGAATGAAATCCACCTTTTCTTCATGGTGAATTACCACTTCTGGCGGCTTTTCGTCCTTGATAACAGATTCCATTAGGTCGCTGATTGTTGCGCCGTTTTCGGTGCCCGCATAGCCGAGATAGCTGCTCAAATCACCCTGCGGGTCGGCGTCCACCAACAGCACCTTGTAGCCCATCGCCGCAAGTGCTGTGCCAAGATTTACGGTGGTGGTCGTTTTACCCACGCCGCCTTTTTGGTTTGCAACTGCAATAGTTTTCATATTCCGCTCCTTTACCGTTCCATGCTGATAAGTCTACGAGCCGCCAGCAGATAGTCGTTATAGTCCTTGCCGATGGCCGGAGGTGTGTCCTGCACGACATATCCGCGTTCTGCAAGCCGTTTCGCAACAATTTTTGTGAAGTTCCGTCCGGGGTCGTCACGGTCAAAGCAAAGCGATACGCGCTTTACTTCGGGATGCTGCTGCAAAAAGTAGTCAATCGGCTGATGGTTCAACCCGCCCAGCGCCAAGTAGTGGACACTGCGCCACGGGGAATCATGTTTGTACTGCCGCAGTGTTGCGCCGGACATAGCATCAATGGGGGCTTCGTAGATTTCTACGGTATCGCAGGTTTCCGATTCGGCGGGAATCAGAAAGCCATACTGCTTTTGGCTGCCTGCGACATCTCCGCGAAAGCTGCCTTGACAACCACGCTGGAAAGCAGCGTGCGGTACGCCGTTTTCATCTTTGCCCACAAAAACGCAGTTGCGGTAGTTGCCGCGCGTGGTCTGGTACAGGATTCCGCTGCCCACGCAGTAGCGCAGGACTTTCGGGCTGACGCCACGGTGCATCAGATAGGCCGTTGCAGCTTCGGTGTTCCTGTCAGCAGGCGGCAGCACAAAGGGGCGGGATGTCTGCTGCTGCACAGGTGCTGCCTTAACCGTCTGAACAGAGACAGGCATCGGTGTCATTTCGTTCAGCAACCGTACCGCTGAGACAAAATCCATGCCCTCGACCTTTACCAGATAGTCGAGTGCATTGTTGCCACCTTTGCTCTGCGAAAACCAGTGAAACAGCCCATTTGCAGGCGTGATAACAAGGCTGCTGTGCGTCTTGGTGCAATACTCCTTGTCCGTTTTGCGAACCAGTTCGCCGGGGTGATAGGTTTCGAGATACTGCACTACGCTGATTCGCCGCGCAGCCTCGATGTTCTTTTGATATTTGCCCATGATGACCTCCGATTTTTGAAATTAAAAAAGCACCTTGCCTGTGGACAGGTAAGATGCTTATAAGAGCCGATATTCTCTTTTTCAGTTGGCTGTTTCTTCAGCCAGCTGGAGAGGGGGTGTGGGGGAGAGGAACGCGCCGCAGCCCATTCCTATAAAAAGATACAGTTTCCCCTTGGATAGTTTTGACAAGTGTAACAAAGTGGCAGAATGACAGTTTTTGAATAATAGCGGGTCGCCAAACCGTTAGATAGTAGAAAAATGTCCGCTATTGGGTACTGCCGTTTTTTATGTGCTTTTATTTTCCGAATGCAATAGTTTTTGGTCTGCCATTTTTGAAAGATTGTCCACAATGTAAGAACAATTTTCGATTCCGTTGGGTCTGCCAGCTTTTCAATCGAGAGTGCGTTCGAAAATTGAAAATTATGCCGTAATGCGGCATCTTTTCGTTGAAGAAGAGCAGAAAATAAGTTCCTTGAAATTCCTAAAAACACCGCATATTTCCGCTCATTTGGGGCGACTCAAAATCCGTTGGTGGTGACACCGTGTGGGTTCGACCCCCACCACCGGCACTGATATAAAACCCCAAAAGGCGCAGAGCTTTTTGGGGTCTTTTTTTGCATGGTCACGGGGGTCGAACAGGGCGGCACGGCTAAGCCGCGCACAAAAGTCTCCGGGGGAGACTTTTGAGGCCCACGCCCCCACCACCGCTTAACAAAACAGCCCGGAACTGCCGCCTGCATTTGCGGTGGTTCCGGGCTGTTGCTTTACCTATTCACCTTGCAGCTGTCAACGTGCAGGTATGGGCCTTATGCCTTTTTGCTGTAATCGCGTGCGCCGTAAATGGCGGTGCCGATGCGCACAATGGTGGCGCCCTCGCGGATGGCATCGGGGTAATCCCCGCTCATGCCCATGGAAAGGATATCCATTTTGGTGTTCTCATAATGGCGGTCAGCAGCTTTTGCCAGCAGTTCCCGCATTTGGGTAAAGAACGCGCGGGTCTCATCCGGGGTTGCAGCTGCCGGCGGGATGGCCATCAGGCCGCGCAGGCGGATATGCGGCTGTGCGGCTGCCATATCCAGCAGGGGCCACAGGCTTTCGGCAGAAACGCCAGACTTGCTCTCTTCCCCGCCGATGTTGATCTCGATCAAAATTTCTTGGGTCAGGTTTGCGGCGGCAGCGGCGCGCTCCACCTTTTGCAGCAGGTGCTCGCTGTCCACGCTTTCAATCAAAGCCGCACGGCCCACCACTTTGTTGACCTTGTTGGTCTGCAAATGGCCGATAAAATGCCCCGGCTTACCGCAATAAGCGTTGGCATCGGTCTTTTCCACCAGTTCCTGCACATGGTTTTCGCCAAACAGGTCAATGGGCAGAACGGCGCTGGCAATCACCTCTTCCACGGTGCGGGTCTTGCAGGCGGCGCACAGCAGAATATCTGCCGGGTCGCGGCCGGCTTCACGGGCGGCGGCGGCCATATTTTCACGGATGTGGGCCACATTTTCGGCCATCATTGTCAGTTGTTCCTGTGTCAGCATGGTTCACATCTCCTGGTAAACGGCGCGGCTGCCGCCGATGTATTTGGGGCGGGTGCGGGCGCAGATGATGGGCGCAGCGCCGATCTGCTTGATGGTCAGGCGCACCGGCACGGCCACGCGCTTTAAGTGCATGCCAATCAGCGTACCGCCGATATCAATTCCGGCAGCAGCACACACTTCCTCCACCAGAACCGGATGTTCAAACGCCTGCCAGCAGTTGGTTGCCCAGCTGCCGCCCGCATGGGGCTGCGGCACGGCGTTCACCTGTTCATAACCATACTTTTCGGCAGCTTCCTGCTCGATGACAATGGCGCGATTCAGGTGTTCGCAGCACTGGGCCGCCAGATAGACGCCCTGCGCTTTGAGCACCGGCAGAATACCCGCCAGCACAGCCGCGGCGGCTTCCATGCTGCTGTCCTTGCCAATATGCCCGCCAACGATCTCGCTGGAAGAGCAGCCAACCACAAAAATATCCCCGGCGCGCAGGTGTGCAGCCGCCAGCAGTTCTTCCGCCGCCTGGCGTGCCTGCGCCGTAATGGCGGCGCAATCCGGTTTTTGAACGGTGTTTTGTTCCATAATCTACCCACCTTTTTCATTTACTGATCCGGCATTATTATAACACGGGATGCAAGGTTTGTACATTCTTAAACGATTCTAAAACAATCTTACCCCCATACAAAAACGGTGCAGCAAAGCCGCAGCCTGCTGCACCGTTTTGGGGCACTGCTGAAAACAAACTTATTCTCAGCGCTTGATATCGTAATTCATGTCCATCAGGTTGCGGATGGTGGAAACATCATCGGTGATGTTGGCATCGCCATGGATGGTGTGCTTGATGGCGGAGCTTGCCACCGCAAAGTTGACCATATCCATCGGCTTGTAGTTGTGCAGCATGGCGTAAATCAGGCCGCTGGCAAATGCATCGCCGCCGCCTACACGGTCCAGAATATTAAAGGTAAACAGCTTGCTTTCAAAGGTATGGTCCTCATACCACATAAAGGCTTTCAGGCTGTTTTCGGAGCCGGAATGGGCATAACGCACATGGCGGGCAATGCACTTGATGTTGGGGTAACGCTCCACAAAGCGCTGGAAGATCTCATCCTGCTGTTCATAGCTGGGCTGTAGGGGCACGCCGTCTTTCCAGTCGCCCTGGGCGTGGTCGGCATCGTCTTTCCACAGGTGGTAAGGTTCAATGCCAAACAGAACATCCACATAGGGCAGGCACTTGGTGCAGTAGTCACGGGCTTCTTCCCAAGTCCACAGGGTGGAGCGGAAGTTGCCGTCAAAGCTGACGGTCAGCCCCTTTTCCTTGGCTTTTTTCAGGCAGGCCATCACAAAATCGGCGCAGTTCTGGCCCAAAGCCGGGGTAATGCCGGAAAGATGCAGCCAGTCAAAGCCGTCCAGCAGGGCGTCCAGATCCACTTTGGAAAGGTCATACTCAGTAAAAGCGGAGTGCTTGCGGTCGTAAGTAACCTTGCTGGGGCGGATGCCGTAACCGGTTTCCAGGTAATAGGTGCCCAGACGGTGGGTCGGGGTTTCCTCCGGGGTGGAAAGGATCATCGGGGTGCAGTGCACATCATTGGAGCGCAGCCAGCGCACCGCACTTTTGCCCAAAGAGTTGTTGGGCACCACGCTGAAAAACGTGCTGTCCACACCCAGGTTTGCAAGAGCCAGGGCAATGTTGGCCTCGCTGCCGCCATAGCTGGCTTCAAAGTTGGAAGCCATACGGATCTTTTCATAGTTCGGCGGGGTCAGGCGCAGCATGACCTCACCAATCGTAATAAATTTCGCCGGGCTGTCGTTATGCAGGAGCAGGGGGTTAAAATGTTCCATAACATCTACCTCTCTTTTCTGGCCCCACGGGCAAAACCAGGTCATGGCCCGCCGCAGGGTTTGTTATGTCGTATTTATTGTACCGTATTTTCGTCCTGGTTTCAACGATTTTTACACAAACTGCGCTCATATTTTGCGTTCCTTTTCACTGTTGCACAAAAAGGGCGGTACCGGGCGGCAAAAAACATCGCACACCCATGATTTTTTGCTGCCCGGTTCGAATTGCATTTTAATGTCTTTTATTGTATAATAGTAGAAACTGTGCCCTGGCGGCGGCTGCCGCGCGGGGTGTTGATACAAGTGCCGCACAAAACAGCGTTCTGACGTTTTATGCGGGCCATAAATCTGGAGGGAGCCAAACATGGCCGAAACAATGCAGGTCTCCGCGCAGCGCGCCTGGACCCACCTGAAAAAATACCAACCGCTGATCCATGAACTTGTCAGCCGCGATCTGAAAGTCAAATACCGCCGCAGCTTTCTGGGTTACATCTGGAGCATTTTGAACCCGCTGCTGATGATGCTGCTGCAAAGCATCATCTTTTCGTACATGTTCCGCAACGATATCCCAAACTTCCCGCTTTACCTGATCTGCGGCAACACCCTGTTTACTTTTTTCAATGAGACCACCAGCATGGGCCTGACTTCTGTTATCCAGAACGCCCCGCTGATCAAAAAGGTGTACATTCCCAAGTTCATCTTCCCCATCAGCCAGGCGGTTTCCCGCTTTGTCACCATGCTGTTCAGCTTTGGTGCGGTTCTGCTGGTCATGATCTTTACCCGTGCCACCTTCTATTGGACCATCTTTTTGAGCTGGCTGCCGCTGGTGCTGCTCTTCTTTTTCAGCTGCGGGCTGGGGCTGCTGCTTTCCGCGCTGGCGGTGTATTTCCGTGATATGATGCACCTGTACAGTATCCTTACCATGGGTTGGATGTACGCCACCCCGCTGTTCTACCCCATCACCGCCCTGCCGGAAACCCTGCAGAAACTGATGAAGCTGAACCCGCTGTACCACTACATCAACCTGTTCCGCAACCTGATGATGTACGGCAGCATTCCCGGCCCCAACACCTGGATTGCCTGCATTTTTTGCGCCGTTGCCTCTATGGCTATTGGCCTGTTGGTGTTCCGCAAGCTGCAAAAGAACTTTATCCTGTATATCTGACGTGAGGTAACGTATGGACGAGATTATTAAAGTCAATGACGTTTCCATGCGCTTTAACCTTGCGCAGGAAAAAACTGAGACCCTGAAAGAATACACCGTAAAACTGCTGACCCACAAGCTGTTTTTTAACGAATTTTACGCACTGAAACACGTTTCTTTCAGCATGAAGCGCGGCGAATCCCTGGCGCTGATCGGGCGCAACGGCAGCGGCAAAAGCACCATGCTGAAAGTGATTTCCGGCGTGATGTACCCCTCCGGCGGCAGCGTTGCCGTCAACGGCGAAATTGCCCCCATGATCGAGCTGGGCGCCGGTTTTGACATGGATCTGACCGCGCGGGAAAACATTTTCCTGAACGGCGCGGTGCTTGGCCACGACCGGGACTATATGATGGAGCATTTTGACCGCATCATTGAATTTTCGGAGCTGAAAGATTTTGTGGATGTTCCGGTCAAAAACTTTTCCAGCGGCATGATCGCTCGTTTGGGCTTTTCCATTGCCACTGAAGTACAGGCCGACATTCTGGTTTGTGACGAAGTGCTGGCCGTTGGCGACTTTATGTTCCAGCAGAAATGCCACCGCCGCATGGAAGAGATGCTTTCCAACGGCACCACGCTGCTGTTCGTCAGCCATGATATCAACCAGGTGCAGCAGCTGTGCCAGCGCTCCATCTGGCTGGATCACGGTGTTCTGCGCGGGGATGGGCCATCGCGTGAAGTCTGCGCGGACTATGTGCGCGCTATGGAGGCCGGTGAAACCTGATGGAAAAGCTGCTGACGGTTTCGGTTGCCGCCTATAACGGCGCTGCCACGCTGCAAAAAGCGCTTGAATCCTGCCTGGTGGCGGATGAAAGCCTGCAGGCGCTGCTGGATGTGATCATTATTGATGATGGCTCCACCGATGGCACCGCCGCGCTGGCGCAGGCCTTTGTGCAGGCACACCCCGGCAGTTTCCGGCTGGTGAGCAAGGTGAACGGCGGGTACGGCTCCACGCTGAATACCGCGGTAGAGCTGGCCTCCGGGCGGTACTTTCGCACGCTGGACTGCGATGACTGGTTTGACACCAATGCTTTGCAGACCCTTTTGCGCCGCCTGCAAAACTGCACGGCGGATGCGGTATACACCAACTACCGCACCGTGCAGGAAAACGGCAGCGGAAAGGCCTTTGATGTCTGCTGCAAATTTGATACAAACCGTGTGTATGCTGTGGGTGAAGTGCAGCAGGCCACACCTGATTTGTGCATGGAGATGCACGCGCTGACCCTCTGCACCAACACTCTGCGCGCCGCATGGCGCCCCATGCCGGAGCATTGCAGCTACACGGATATGGGCTATACGTTTGTTGGCATGGCTGCGGCGCAGACCATCTGCTTTGTGCCGGTGGTTCTGTACCAGTACCGCCTGGGGCGGGATGGCCAGAGCGTGAGCATGGCCAGCTACCGCGCCCACACGCAGGATTACATCCGCGTAGCGCGCATTCTGTTGGATGCTGCCGAACCGCTGGCCGCACAGCCTGCCCCCGCCGGGCGGGACCTGCTGCTGGTGCAGCGGGCGCGGGATGTGGCGCAGTACCTGATTGAGCTGTACCTGCGCTTTCCCCCCGACCGTGAAACCGGCCTGGCCCTGCGCCGGTATGACGAGATGCTGTGCCAGACTTACCCACACATCGCTGCCATGATGACCAACAAAAACACCCGTCTGCTGCGGGCCGGGCGTTACCTGCCCTACCGCACATTGAGCGCATGGGCGCGCGGAAAACAATCCAACGGCGGCATTTTATAATGCTGTGCCGGATACTTGAATACTTTGCCGGATATGATAAGGCAAAAAGTGAAAGGAGAATACCGTATGCTGCTGCAAAAGCTGCTTTGGCCCCGCGTGGGCATATGCACCGAGGACCGACTGTATTACCGTATGAAAGCCCCCAGCTTCCGCGATGAGGGGGATATCCTGCGCATTGAGCAGGGCGAACGCGTCTGCTTTGATACCTACTTTAACAGCGTCAGCGCAGACAAATGGCGCCGCTACACCGCCGCGCAGAATTTTTCGCTGCGGCTGAAACTGAGCGGCAAGCTGCGCGTTGTGCTGTGCAGCCGCCATTTCATCAACAGCCAGAGCGTGCGAGCCGTGCTGGCCGAAAAAGTAGTGCAGGCGGATTCCGTGCAGGAATTCTGCTTCGATTTTCCCAAGGGCGCTGACGGCATGCTGTTTTTTGAGCTGCAGGCCCTGAGCGGCAATGCTGCCTATTGCGGCGGCGCTTATGAGTGCGATGCCGCTGAAAAGGATGTGCAGCCCGTCAAAATCGGCGTGGATATCTGCACTTTCCGCCGGGAGCCGTTCGTTATGGGCAACATTGCCCGCATGCGCAGCGATATTTTGGAAAACGCCGCCAGCCCGCTGCACAACCACTTGGAAGTGTTTGTTTCCGATAACGGCCAGACGCTGGATTACGATAAGCTGAACAGCGATACCGTGCATGTTGTGCCCAACGCCAATGTGGGCGGTGCCGGCGGCTTTACCCGCGGCATGATCGAGATCCTGAAAGCCAACGAAAATGGCGCAGGCGTTACCCATGTACTGGTCATGGATGATGACATTGTGCTGGATACCGATGTGCTGCTGCGCACCTACACCCTGCTGAGCCTGCGCAAGCCGGAATATGCGGATGTATTTGTCGGCGGTGCCATGCTGCGGCTGGACCGCCCTAACATTCAGGTAGAAAACGGCGCCGCCTGGAACCAGGGCCAGTTGATCAGCCACAAAGCCAACTTTGATCTGACCAAGGTTGACCTGTGCGTTGCCAATGAGCTGGAAGAACGCCATGAGTATAACGCCTGGTGGTACTGCTGCATCCCCATTGCCGTTGTGCGGCCGGACAACCTGCCCATGCCCATCTTTATCCGCGGCGATGACATTGAATACGGCCTACGCAACTGCAAACGCCTGGTCACCCTGAACGGCATCTGCGTATGGCATGAGCCGTTTGAGAGCAAGTATTCTTCCTCGATGTACTATTACATCCTGCGCAACCAGTGCATTGACAACAGCATGCACTGCCCCGGCTATGATGCCAACGCCCTGAAAGCTGACCTGCGCAGCCAGGTGATGGGCGAAGTGAACCGCTACCGCTATAAGAATGCTGACCTGCTGATCCGCGGCGTGCGCGACTTTTTGAAAGGCATTGACTGGCTGGAACAGACCGATGCCGAAGCCCTGCACAAAGAGATTATGGCATATGGTTACAAGGCCCAGCCGGTGGACCAGCTGGATGTTCCGTTTGATTATTCCCGCTACCTGTACGCCACCAAAGAGGAAGAAAAAAACAAGGGCAAGCTGAAAGACCTCAAGGTCAAGCTGACCCGCAACGGCTGGCTGGTGCCCCCCACCCGCGAAAACACCGTTGTGAGCATGATGCACATGACCGCCTACAATGCTTACCGCGTGCAGAAGGTGCTGAACTATGATTCCAACTCCCAGAAAGGCTTTGTGACCGAGCGCAGCAAGGAAGAATACAGCCGCTGCGTGCGCGAGATGAAAGCCTGCATGAAGGAGATCGACGCCCAGTTTGACGCTGCCGCCCAGAGCTACCGCGAGCGCTGCGGCGAAGTGCGCAGTCTGGACTTCTGGAAAAAGTATCTGAACCTGGACAAGTAATTTTACCGGGCCTATCCCCGGTTTTCCCTAGAAAGGAATCTTACACTTATGGCCAAAAAAGAGGCAAATTCGTTTGTTCTTACCATTGCGGGCATTGCTGCTGCCACCGTGATCGGCGTGGTCGGGGTCAAGCTGACCCCTGCCCCGCATGTGATTTTCAGCCTGGCCCCCAGCGCAGAACCACAGGCTACCGCTGAGCCGGATCCCATCAGCTGCGTGCTGGCCGGTACCGGGCAGGTTGTGGATTTTGCGGATCCCGGCGCAGAGGAATATGTTTCCCTGCTGGATACCGACAGCCAGAGCCTGACCGAGCGCTATGCCCTGCCCGCTTTGGAGCGGATGACCCAGTCCGACACCGAAAGCCTGATTGCCCCTTTGCAGGTCATCCAGCGCATTCAGACCCTCGGTATTGACCCTGCCACCTTTGATACCCCGGAGGCCAACTGGAAAAACCTGTACAACTCTGTCATGACCCGGCTGGCCCCCCTGGCCACCGCCGAAACCGCCCAGGCTGTGAATTTTACCGGTTCCAGCCTGGCAGAACTGAATGACTTTCTGGCAGCCAACCCCGGCAGCACGGTGGAGGTCATCTCCCCTGCTCTGGTGATGGATGCTACCCTGGTGGTACCCACTGGTACGATCCTGCACGGCAACGGCGCAGTGCTGACCCCCGGCAATGAAACGCTGGACAAAGCCATTGTTCTGGACCAGGCGGAAAATACCGCCGTGACCGGCTTTGTCATCAACGGCGGGTGCAATTACGGTGTGTATGTCAAGAATTCCAGCAGTTTCTATCTGGCTGACCTTGACATCAGCAATGTTTCCCTCAAGGGCCTTTGCGTTATGGGGGAGAACACCGGCTTTGCACTGGTCAATAACAGCATCCATGAAAACCAGAATGGTGCCATCTTCCTGAACGGCGAGATCAGCAATGGCGTGATCGAGGGCAACCGCATTGAAAATAACTCTGGTGCCCGCAACCTGACCGCCGGGCTGGTGCTCTGCTCCATGCCCATTGAGGACATTGAGACCGCCTACAATCCGTTCCCGGATGAAATGCTGTACGATATTTTACAGTCTCCCCATCAGCTGGTTGTGCGCGGCAACACGGTTGCGCAGAACCATTCCTCCGGCATTTATTCGGAAAGCGGCTACCTGAACTATTATGTAGAGAACACGATCTACAAGAACGAAAAAGAGGGCATGTGCCTGGATTACGGCTCCTTCGGCAACTACATTACCGGATGTGAGATCCGCCAGAACGGCGGCCGCAACCGCATGAGTGATGAGGATCTGGAAGCTGACTTTATTCTGGAGCAGGGCCGCATGGCGGATGGTTCCTCCCCCGCCAAGCTGCCCGGCATCTCGCTGGATAACACCGCCTACAACACCATATACGGCAACATTGTGCGGGACAATTACGGTTCCGGCATCAAGGCTGTGCGCTCGGCGTTCAGCAACACCATTCTGTGCAACCAGATCATTGACAACAACCGGGGTGCCAGCGATACCTTCCACTTCTTTGGTATTGAGCTCAGCACTGACCTGAACGCGGACGAAGCCGTGCAGGGCCTGGATTTTACCCCCTGCTATGAGAACATCATTGCCCGCAACACCATTTCCGGCGGGCATTACGCCGGGGTGTTTATGGGCGAAGATGCGTTCATGAATGATATTTTTGACAATACCTTTATGGACTGCACTGACTGGGCTATGGAATCCCTGGGTGAAAAATACAACTCTACCCTGAACAATATGGCAAACATGCCCACCCGCGGGATCGAACTTTCTAACGGTCAGGGCTGATGCCGCGAGGCTGCTACATGAAACAAACACTGCAAAACCGTTTCCCGCGCCGGTGGCTGCTGCTGGCTTTTGTGCTGAACTTTGCCATTGCCGCGGCTGCACTGCTGCCCTACATGATACGGGACGGCGGCCTGCTGTTGGTTGCGGCGGATTTTGACGCAGAACAGCTCTCCTACAACATGCTGTGCAACAACGCCATCAAAAGCGGCGAGTTGCTGTGGAACTGGCGCATTGATATTGGTTCGGACTTTGTATCCTCGTTCAGCTTTTACACCCTTGGCAGCCCGTTTTTCTGGCTGAGCTTTCTCTTCCCCGCCAGCGCGTTTCCTTATCTGGTCGGCTGGATCTATATGCTCAAATATGCTGTTGCCGGGCTGACCTCGTTTGCCTACTTCCGCCGCAGTGCCAGCGAGAAAAGCGCCCTGCTTGGCAGTGTGTTGTATGCATTTTCCGGTTTTTCCTGCATCAACGTGGTGTTCTATCACTTCCATGATGTGATTGCCCTGTTCCCGCTTTTGATGCTGGGGCTGGACAAACGCATGCAGGAGGGCAAAAAAGCTCCGTTCCTGTTTGCCGTTGCCATCAACGCGCTGGTCAACTATTACTTCTTTATCGGGGAAGTTTTCTTCCTGGTGTTTTACTATATTACGCGGTATCTTTTTGGCGGCGAGGACGCACGCCCCGGGGCGGATCTGCGCAAAAATGCCCGCAAAATTCCGGCCTGCATCCTGGAAGGCTGTCTGGGCGTCGGCATGGCGGGGGTACTGTTCATCCCCTCCATTGCGGCGGTGCTCAATAATCCCCGCGTATCGGATCACATCAGCTTGAGCCAACTGACCTTTGACTGGCCCAATTACCTGCAAATGCTGCGGGCGCTCTTCTTCCCGGCGGAGAATATGTTCAATTTTTCCGCTGTGGTGCATGATAACTGGTATTCCATCGCGGCGTACCTGCCCTTGGTAGGCGTCTGCCTGGTTCTGGCTTATCTGCTGCGCTGGAAGTGGGACTGGCTGCATGTGCTGCTGGTGGGGCTGTTCCTTGTAGCAGCCAGCCCGGTCAGCAACAGTCTGTTCGTCATGTTCACCAGCGAGCCGTACCGCCGCTGGTATTACATGCTGGTGTTCCTGCTGGTGCTGGCCACCATCAAAGTGCTGGACCATCTGCAGGACTACCCTTGGCGTGCGGGCTGCGGTATTTCGGCTGCAATCATCGCCGCTATCACGCTGTATCTGTACGTCAAGCGCGATACCATAGTGTACCGCAAATACTGGCTGGTTGTGTTGACATTGATTGCCATCGGCGGCGTGGTTCTGCTGTTTGCTGCCCTGGGCGGGGTGCGGCGGCTGCGCCTGCGCCGCCCCATGGCTGCCCTGACGGCCTGCACTGCTCTGGTTGCTGCACTGACCACCGGTTTTACCGTGGGCACCTATCAGCGTGCCTACACCCAGACGATCGGCCTGACCACCACAGAAATTTATGGTGACGTTATCCACAGCGGCGACGGCCTGCCTGATGCCCTGCCCTACCGCTATTATTTCTGGGAGCCGTATTCCAACCGCGGCATGGCGGCTTACCTGCCGGACCGTACCTCCTTTTTGAGCACGCTTTCCCCCTCCATCTTTACACTGTATGATGCCCTGGGGGACGAGCGCCACGCCATTACCCCCGCCGGGCCGGAGGGCACCAACGAGCTACTTTCCGTTGGGTATTATATCCGCAACAACTCCGACTGGCCGGATGAAATCTACACCAGTTTTTCCAACGGTCACGAGCAGATCAACGTCTATCAGGATTCCCACGCCCTGCCCATCGGCTTCTGCTATGATACCTACATGACCCGCAGTGAGTTTGACGAGATTGACCCCGCCGAGCGCGCCCACTCCATGTTAAAGACCCTTGTGGTGGCAGACAAGGACGAAGCCACGGTTTCCACCATACTGCGCCACTATGATGCCGCGCTGGATGGTAAGATCAGCCAGGAAAACAAGTATGCCGACATGGACAAGCGCCGCGAAGCCTGCACCGATGTGTTTGATTATGGCACAGACTATTTTTATTCCGAAATCACATCCGGCAGCGAGCAGTACGCATTTTTCAGTGTTCCCTATGACAAGGCGTGGAGCGCCACGGTCAACGGCGAATCTGCAGAGATCCTGAACATCAACGGCCTGATGGCTGTCAAGGTGAATGCCGGTAAAAACTGTATTCGTTTCCACTATTCCCCCACCCCGCTCTGGTGCGGGATCGGGGTCAGCGCCATTAGCATTCTGCTGACGGCAATTTACCTGCTGGCCGGGCGGCGCAGCAGAAAAAGCAAAAAAGAGGTGCTGTAAACCATGAAGGCTACCCGCGAAAATCCGATCCTGTACATCGTGATCCCCTGCTATAACGAGCAGGAGGTTCTGCCCATTACCAGCAAGCTGTTTTTGAAAAAAATCACCGACCTGGTTGCCGCCGGTAAAATCAGCGATGACAGCCGCGTGCTGTTTGTCAACGATGGCTCCAAGGACAAAACCTGGTCCATCATCTGCGACCTGGCCAAGAGCGACAAGCACTACATCGGCATCAGCCAGAGCCGCAACCGCGGTCACCAGAACGCAGTGCTGGCCGGTTTGATGGAAGCCAAGGACAAGTGCGATATCACCATCTCCATTGACTGCGACGGTCAGGACGATATCAACGCCATGGACGCCATGGTAGATGCCTATGTGAACGATGGCTGCGAAGTTGTGTACGGCGTGCGCTCCAAGCGCGATACGGATACCTTCTTCAAGCGCTTTACGGCAGAAAGCTTCTACAAGCTGCTGAACGCCATGGGGGCCGAGGTTGTTTACAACCACGCGGACTACCGCCTGATGAGCGCCCGCGTGCTGCATGAGTTTGCCAATTTCAAGGAGGTCAACCTGTTCCTGCGCGGCATGGTGCCGCTGGTGGGCTTTAAATCCACCAGCGTTGCTTACGAGCGCCACGAGCGCATTGCGGGTGAAAGCCACTATCCCCTGTCCAAAATGCTGTCCCTTGCGTTTGACGGCATCACCAGCCTTTCCGTCAAGCCCATCCGGTTCATTACCGGGTTTGGCGTTATTGTGGCGCTCATCAGCTTTATCGGCGTGATCTGGGCCATTGTGGAAGCGCTGCTGGGTGCCACCGTATCCGGCTGGGCCAGCATGACCAGCATCATCTGCTTTGTTTCCGGCGTACAGCTGATCTGCCTGGGCGTGATTGGCGAGTACATCGGCAAGATCTACATGGAAACCAAGCGCCGCCCCCGCTACATCATCAGTGACCGCACGTGGGATGAGGATGAGAAGTAATCGGCTGGGCAAAGTTACGCCTGTTTGCTTTACCTAATATAGCACCAACAAAATAAATTTGTGCCGCGCGTTTTGCCCCTTGTATGAGGGGTGGAACGCGCGGCTTTTTTTGTTGTTTTGGAGGTTTCCATGCTCACGGTTGACTCATTTTGCAGGAGAGTATTTGCGCCGCGGCCCACCGACATGATTCTTTAGGCAACACCGCACAATTCCCGCCTGACGGCTTAAGCACCGCTCCGGCGGC
>OLOA01001361.1_pt1 | contig 24485 bp, 15 predicted proteins | sample 1672201 | NCBI WGS metagenome assembly OLOA01 (sample SAMEA3136658, study PRJEB25190) | human gut metagenome
CAAACGGTCAACGGGCTGAGGTAAAGCGGGCCTGCACCGCGAAGGAATATCTCTGCTTTCCGCGTCCGCTCTGCCACATAGAAGTTTTCTGCTTTCCAAGCGTATCCCCCCAACAACTACAAATTTCACTCACATCATCCCACAAACTTACTCCAGTATCCCTGCACGAAGATAAAGAGTACGATCAGTGGCAGAATATAAGATACATAAATTCTTGTCCATTTCGGAAATTTGATTCCTTCTCCTGCATTTGCCTCTTCACAGAACTTCTTCCATCCCCAGCCATAGCGACTCGTACAGAATAAAAGGTAAACCAGACTGCCAAGTGGGAGCAGATTATTACTTACAATAAAATCTTCCAGATCCAGTACATTACTTCCTGCTCCAAGTGGCTGGAATCCGCTCAGTACATTAAAGCCCAGAACGCATGGCAGAGAAAGGATCACGATCGCAATCAGATTTACCACGACCGCCTTTGCTCTTGAGCAGTTGGTCAGATCCATTGCAAATGCAATGATATTTTCAAAAACTGCAATGATCGTAGATGCTGCTGCGAAAAGCATGCACAGGAAAAATAAGGTTCCCCAGATCCTTCCGCCACTCATGGAATTAAAAATATTCGGCAGTGTAATAAAAACCAGACTCGGACCACTGTCCGGTTGAACTCCAAACGCAAAGCAGGCTGGAAAGATGATCATTCCAGCGATCAGTGCCACGCATGTATCCAGTATGGTCACGCAGACCGCCTCTCCTGTCAGCCTTCTCTTCTTATCAATATAACTTCCGAAAATTGCAATCGCACCAATACCGAGACTTAATGTAAAGAAAGACTGTCCCATGGCTGCAAAAATAACTTCTTTCATTCCTGATTCTGCTGCCTTTTTAAAGTCAGGCAACAGATAGAATCTGATTCCTTCTCCCGCACCCGGAAGTGTTGCAGAACGGATTGCCAGGATCACCATCAGTGCCAGTAAAAGAAGCATCATTTTCTTGGTAATCTTTTCTACTCCCTTCTGCAATCCCATGCAGACAATCCCAAAGCAGGCTGCTACAACTACAATCATACAGATTGTCATCAGCCCCGGTTTCTCCATCAGATTTCCGAAGACACCTGCAATCTCATCTGCATTCTTTCCTTCAAACTCACCGCCTGCCATCTTAAATACATACAGCAGAATCCATCCTCCGATCGTCGTATAAAACATCATCAGGAGATAATTTCCCGCCATGCCAAACCATTTATACCAGTGCCATTTTGTTCCCAGTGGCTCCAGCCGGTCAAATGACATCGCCACGCTTGCCTGACTTGCACGTCCTACAGCAAATTCCATGACCATGATCGGCAGCCCCAAAAGCACCAGAAATACCAGATAAATCAATACAAATGCTGCTCCACCGTATTTTCCGGTAATATACGGGAACCGCCAGACATTCCCCAGACCGATGGCACAACCGGCTGAAATCAGGATAAATCCCAGCCTTGAGCCAAATTTTTCTCTTTGCATTCTTAACTTTCCTCTCTTCCTTCTTTCTTGTCATAAAATGCCTTCACCGAACTTACTACCATCCGGTAAGTCATATCAGCCGCATAATCCGGACTTTTATCCTCTCCGTCCTCAAGCCATGTCTTGACAAGACCAAGACATCCGTTCAGGCAATAAGAATAAAAATAATTCATCTCGCCTGATTTTTCCGGAAACATCTGCAGTAAAACTTCTCTCGAATTTTCTTCCAAAAGATCTTCCATCTTATGGATAAACCCAATATCTCCATAAGGTCCGATCAAAGCACATCCAATTTCCCGGTTACGGTCAAGTACCTGAAAAATATCTTTAATAAAAGAAAATGCAGAATCATTTTCCCGGTCGATTGGATGATCATGGATCGCACGCTTCATCTCATCCATCATCTCATTTTCAATCTCTCTCAAAAGTGTTGGGATATCCGAATAGTGAAGATAAAAAGTGGAACGGTTAATATCCACTTCATCTACCAGTTCTTTCACCGTGATCTCTCCGATACTTTTTTCCTTCATCAGATGTGCCAGACCTTTTCTGAGCTGACTTTTCGTCTTTCTCACCCGCCGGTCCGTCTTTTTCTGCATAATAATTCCCCCTTTATGTGACCATTTACACCTCTTTACTCCCATTTCCTGCTATCTTTTTCTCTGAGCAGCCCTGTCAGGCAAATAAATACTGGTCATTTCTCATTATTTTGTCTACTAAAAGACAGATAACTTGTTCATTGATGGTTGTAAATTAGTTTCTTCATTAATATAATACTTTTTAGCAAGAAAATCAACATTGTATCTATTACTAGAATATTTCTTTTAAAAGGAGTGTTATTTATGAAAAAAGCAATGCGAATCTTTCGTCGCGATCTACGGCGGCTCATTCACAGTCCGGCAGCCATGCTGGTCATGGCAGGTGTTGCGATCCTGCCTTCACTCTATGCCTGGTTCAATATTGCTGCCAATATTGATCCTTATGCAAATACTTCAGCAATTCAGATTGCCGTTGCCAATAATGATCAGGATGCCTCCACCAATGACCTCACAATCAATGCCGGTGACCAGATCATGGAAAATCTGAAAGAAAATGACCAGCTTGGCTGGGTTTTTACTTCTGAAGAAAAAGCGGTTGACGGAGTCCGTTCGGGAAAATATTATGCAGCCATTGTAATCCCTGAAGACTTCAGCGATTCCCTTCTCAGTGTTCTTTCCGGTACTCTTGAAACACCGGAACTGAATTACTATATTAATGAAAAGGTAAATGCCATCGCTCCAAAAATCACAGATACCGGAGCAAGTACGATCCAGACTCAGATCAACGATACGTTTTCATCTATTGCCGCTGAATCTGTATCAGAAGTGTTAAAAGAATCCATTTCGGATCTGTCCGGAACTGTAAATTCTACTAATTCTGAGATTGTCTCGCTTCTGAAAAAAGCAGATAAGAACTTAAATGAATACGAAGCACTTTTAACTGAGTTTACAGAAAAGACTTCCCAGTCCCATGATCTGATCTCAGATGCAAAAGATGCTTCTGATTCTCTTGGAAATGCAGCCGTTTCCGGAGCATCTGCCCTTGAAAATGCACAGGATGCACTGAAAACAGGCCGACAGGCAGCGGGAGATTTTTCCTCCTCACTTTCCAAATCCATTTCCGACGGAGAACAGATCCTGAACAGTGCGAACAGTTCTGTCTCTTCGGGGCTGACTTCTTTGGAAGGAAGTGCCGGAAAGATCAACCAGTCTCTCCAGCAGGCTCTGGACTCTGCCGGAAACGTAACAGCTCTGAATGCATCCCTTTTGGAAAAAATGCAGGAAATTGCTGCCTCCACACCGGTTGTCAGTGAACAGCTTTCTGCCGCTATTGCAAAATTACAGGCACAGAATCAGGAAAACCAGACTCTGCTCAACAGCTTAAGTACTGCAAATACAAGTATTAAAAATGCTTTGAATACAACCTCTCAGACCCGGCAGGATATTTCCTCGCTCACGCAGCAGAGTATCGACGGACTGCATTCTTTCAGAACGACACTGGACGAAAATCTGCTTCCACAGCTCAATGCGACGCTGGATACATTTTCCTCGCTCACCGGAGAACTGACCGGAATCCTGAATGGTGTTCCGGCAACTTCCGAGCAGCTCAGGGGAATCCTGACGCAGCTTGATTCTGGTCTGACCGATACAGCCAACGCACTGAACGGTACAAAAGATGCCCTTTCTACCGTTTCCGACCGGCTTGGAACTGTGCAGACGGATCTGAATGCCATTACCAGTTCAGCTACTTTCCAGACGCTCCTTTCTCTGGAAGGAATGAATGCTGATAAGATTTCCGAATTTATGTCCTCCCCGGTGGAGATTGAAACAGAAACTTTTTATTCTGTAAAAAATTACGGTTCATCCATGACTCCTTTTTACACAAACCTTGCGATCTGGGTTGGCGGAATCGTCCTGATCGCCATTTTAAAAATGGAGGTTGACCGCGATCAGACCATGCGTTCCTATGGTTCTGTCTCACTTTACTTCGGACGCTGGCTGTTATTCGTCACAGTAGGTATGATCCAGGGCTTTATTGTCTGCCTTGGAGATGTACTTCTTCCGGGAATCCAGTGCGTACATCCGGCTCAGTTTATTCTGACCGGTGTGATTTGTTCCTTTGTATACGTGAATATCATCTACGCACTTTCGCTTACTTTTAAACATATTGGAAAAGCACTGTGCGTCATTCTCGTTATTTTACAGATTCCCGGCTCTTCCGGTACTTATCCGGTTGAAATGACACCTGTATTTTTCCAGAAGCTCCATCCACTCCTTCCATTTACTTACGGAGTCGGAGCTATGAGAGAATGTATCGCAGGATTTTACGGAACAACCTTCCGAAAAGATCTTATGATCCTGCTGCTCGCCTATGTTCCACTCTCTTTACTGATCGGACTTGGACTTCGCCCGCTTCTTGCCGGACTGAACCATCTTTTTGACAAGAAACTGGCTGAGACTGAATTTATGATGTGCGAACCTCATGAAATTTCCGTCAACCGCAGTACGCAGCTTGCTCTCCTTCTGAAAGCCTCTCTTTCACAGGAAGAGCTGAAACTGACAACCGCTGCCAAGGCACAGGCTTTTGAAAAGAACTACAGAAGAATGGTACGCTATGGATTCCTTGCAATTGCGTTGATTCCTCTGATCTTCCTGATTCTGATGTTCAGCCTGGAATCGAAAATCATCTTCCTTGTACTCTGGATCATTTCGATCATTGCCATCGCATTGTTCCTGATCATTGTTGAATTTATTCACTCGAAACTGGAAGAACAGCAGCAGCTTGCCGGCATGACTTTTGATGAAATGCTGGAGACTTTCCGCAAAAAGGAGGATTAACCGATGAAAAATATCATTCAGATTTTTAAAAATGATCTACTCAGGATCCATAAAAATGTCATCGCAATGATCGTCATCATGGGAATTACCGTGATCCCGACACTCTACGCATGGTTCAATATTGCTGCGAGCTGGGATCCTTATGGAAATACCGGCAATCTGAAGGTTGCCGTAGCCAGCAACGATGAAGGGTATAAAGGGGAACTTCTTCCTGTCAATTTGAACCTTGGAGACGATGTCATCAGTGAACTGCAGGGAAATAAGCAGTTGAACTGGGTCTTCACAGATGCAAAAGATGCGAAAAAAGGGGTACAATCCGGTAAGTACTACGCTGCCATTGTCATCCCTGAAGACTTCAGTAAAGATATGATGAGTCTTTTTACTTCAGATGTCGTACATCCTGATATCACCTACTACATCAATGAAAAAGAAAATGCCATCGCCCCGAAAGTCACACAGAAAGGTGCCAGCTCTGTCCAGCATCAGGTCAATGAAACGTTCATTACCACAGTCTCCAAAACGACACTTGAGGCACTTCAGTTCGTAAATGATGTTTCCGCCAAAACCGGAGATGAGTCCCTGACTGAACATCTCGCTGCTTCTCTGGCACAGATTTCCGATGACCTCGGAAATATTTCCGGTACGGTGAAAGCCTTTTCTGATATGACCGATGCCGGAGCATTAATGCTGGATACGACTACCTCTTTTCTTGAGCAATCGGGAAAAGGAACAAAAAGCAGTGTCAATGCACTGAATCAGGCAGAAAATGGAATTGATTCACTGACTTCTGCCCTGACAGGAACAACTTCTGATATCAATACCGCACTGAAGCAGAATGCTGATTTTTATTCTTCTGTATCTGCTGCCATCGACAAAGCACTCGACTCTTATTCAACTGACGCTGCATCCTGCTCCAATGCCATTCAGGCAGTCAGCGGCCGTGTGCAGAATCTGATTTCCGGTTATCAGGAATTATCAGATTCCCTGACCGCCATTGCTAATGCACACCCGGATCAGACAGCTCTCGTTCAGGCGATCAATGGACTGAACGTACAGATCCAACAGGCGATCGACCAGCAGACACAGATCAAAAATAAACTGGATGAAATTGCTGCTGCCCTTCCTTCAGCCACTGCCGATGCTTCCACTTTAAAGAAAGAACTGGATGATCTGCTTGCCCGGGGAACAGCTTCTGTCAACTCGGTAAAGACCTCTTATGAGCAGAATGTGAAAAGCAGCCTGGATGGTCTCGCCACGAATCTTGACTCCACCAGTTCCTCCCTTGTGAGCCTCTTAGGGCAGGTAGACAACAGTGTAAAACAAATCCGTTCTGTCACCGGATCTGCATCCACAGATCTTTCCACTGTGAAAGAAGCTCTTGAACAGACCGTCAGTCTGTTGAATGAATCTTCTGAAAAATTGCAGAAAGTCTCCACCACACTTTCCACAGATGGCAGTGATGGTGTGCAGATGCTGGAAAAGATTCTTGCCGAAGATCCACAGACAATCGGATCTTTCCTTGCAGCACCGGTAAGCCTGAATGAGACAAAAATCTATCCCATTGAAAATTACGGAACTGCCATGGCTCCTTTTTATTCCACACTGGCAATCTGGGTGGGGGCTGTTGTTATGGCAGCCATGCTCAAAGTCAATGTCTCTGAATCGGTAGTTAAGAAGCTTTCCGGAGCGAAACCACATCAGCTCTACTTTGGACGTCAGCTCCTCTTTGTATGTATCGGGCTGTTACAGAGCGGACTGATCTGTCTGGGAGACCTGTATTTCCTTGGTATTCAGTGCGAACATCCTTTCCTGTTCCTGGTAACGGGCTGGTTTACAAGTTTTGTTTATGTCAATCTGATCTATGCACTGACTGTCTCCTTTGGTGATATTGGTAAAGCGGTTGCCGTTGTCCTTATGGTCATGCAGGTAGCCGGAAGTGGTGGTACATTCCCGATCCAGTGTGCTCCGAAATTTTTCCAGGCTGTATATCCTCTGCTTCCATTTACACACAGCATGAATGCCATGCGTGAATGCGTTGCAGGCTTCTACGGTATGAACTATGTCAAAGAACTGGGGTATTTAGGAATCTTCCTGATCTTTTCACTTTTACTCGGACTGCTGCTTCGCAAACCGGTTATAAAATTAAATGATGCATTTACTGAAAAGCTGGAAAGTACACATCTGATTTAGCATCATCCCGGCTTTCCAGTAGCTGAAAAAGTCCATTGGATCTTTTGCTGCATACCTGGCAGCTAAAAAGGTGGACAGAACTCAAACTCGGGTTCTGCCCACCTTTTATCTATGCCTTTTTCCTTACGCTTTTTTAAAATTTTTCTTCACCATCAACGCCAGTGTCCGTCCGAAATATTTCCGGATCAATGCCAGAAATTCTTCATAGGATACATTTCCTCCCAGATACAGCATCTCATATTCTACGCCATACTCTCTTGTACTGTATCCTGCCTCCCGGAATCCATTTTTCAGATAAAACTCTTTTCTTTTTTTCCGTTCTTCATAATTGTCACAGTTCTCATCTACCACCTCTATATTCAAAATGATCCTGCGTGCCGAAAACCGGCGGCGTAATGCCTGCAGGATTTTGCTTCCATACCCCTGACCTCTTTCATCCGGCTCGATTGCAAAATAATACAGATAGACCACATCCTCAAAATAAACCAGATGGATAAATCCTACTAAAAGATCATCATCATATACCTGCATCAGATCTGCTGTTGATGTACGGCTTGCTTTTCTCAAAATCCAGAAGGGAATCTGTTCTTCTTTTGGAAATGCCTCATCATATAATTTTTTAATTTCATTCAGTTTCTTTTTATCATTTCTTGCATTTACAAAGCGTAACATCATTTTCATTTTTCCTTTCTACTACTGACTCCTGTTGTCTGTCCTCTCCTGCATGATTCTCATTCTTTTCTCACTCTTTCAATCAATCTTTCTGATCTTTCGGTCGTATGTATAAACTCCGTTGACTTCTTCTTCAATATCTGACCATTGTGTATAGACACTGGCACACAAACCTTCATCTATCAGATTTTTCACCTGTTCCATTCTTTTTCTGTATCGACGGTTCAGTGCTTTTTTACCCCTGCAGATCCCATATCCATAAAGTTTTCCACAGGCACTATGTCCTTCGATCCGGTAACTGTATCCTCCAAATTCCGAGAGAACTGATGCCCTCTCCTTTTCCGGGTGGATCTTCAGCTTAAAGAAATAATTATGAAGGCTGCAAAAATCTCCTCCCCCCTGATCGAACCACCCACTGGCCTGATCAATCAGCCGGTCAGGATCTTCTTTTCTGAGAATAGCGGTCATATCTTCTGTCTGAAACTGCCCCCAGCCCTCATTAAAGATGACCCAGGCGGCAATACTTGGATGCCCTTTTAACCGATGTACCGTCTCCTTCATTTCTTTCACAAATTCCAGGCGGCCTTCCTTTTCTTTTCTTGCCAGAAGCCCCGAATAAATATCTCTCATCCGAATCTTCCACCAGGACATCAGCGTTGCCGCATACGTCACAAACCAGTGCTTGTATTTTCCTCCGCCATTGACCATATCCTGCCATACGACCAGCCCCAGCCTGTCGCAATGATAATACCATCTCTGCGGCTCTATTTTCAAATGTTTCCGTACCATATTAAATCCGCATTTCTTCATCTGCTCCAGATCAAAGATCATAGCTTCATCTGAAGGTGCGGTATACAGTCCATCCGGCCAGTAGCCCTGATCCAGTACTCCATTCTGATACTGTACCTGATGGTTCAGGCAGATCCGCACGAATCCCTGTCCATCTTTTTCCAGTGTGAATTTTCTCATGGCAAAATAACCTGCTACCCTGTCTTTCTCCATCTCAACAGTAAAATCATAAAGATACGGTGTATCACATGTCCACATTTGCACATCCTGAACCGGAATCTCCAGCCATTCATTCGTCTTTCCATAAAATGTTCCTATGGTAGTTTCTGTTGTACTTTCCACCGGATCTGCTATTCTGCTCCCGGTCATGTCCTCCACTGGATCATCCGGTACATTTTTCTTCAGCTCTTTGTGGATCTTTGGCTTTTGCAGCACAATCTTTACAGCATATTCTGCACCAGACCGGACTATGATACGGACTTTTTCCTCATCCGGTTCAGGGAGCGTCTCCACTTCTTTTATATACTTTTCCGGGACTCTTTCCAGCCAGACAGTCTGCCAGATCCCACTTTGAGCCGTATAGAACATGCCGCCTCTTTCCAGCTTCTGCTTTCCCCTGGAATGATACGATGTATCACTCAGGTCTTTCACAGCCACAACCAGATCATTTTCTCCTGCCTGCACTGCCTCTGTGATCTCAAATTCAAAAGGCAGATACCCACCTGTATGCTTTCCGATCCGCTGTCCGTTCACCCATACAACGCACGCCTGATCCACAGCTCCAAAGTGAAGAAGCAGTCTTTCCTCTGTCAGGTCTGCTCCCATCCCGGATTCCGGATCTTCCTCTGAAAAGGATTCATCTGCTCTTTTTGTCTTATGCCCGTCAACAGAAAATGTCCGGTGATACCACAGATATTCATCCGGCATTAACTGACGGTTCACACCTGATAATGCTGCCTCCGGTGAAAAAGGAACTAAGATCTTCCCGTCAAATTCTTTCGGGCATACAAATTCCTGTGTAAATGCATAGTCCCAGTACCCATTGAGATTCAGATAACTGTCCCTTACCATCAGCGGTCTTGGATATTCGTCAAGTACATGCTCTTTATCCAGCGTCTCTCCCCATACAGTAAAAAGCTGCTCCATACTAAACTCCTCCTTCTATGGATGAATGATCTTATAAAGCGTCTGTGCCACATATTCCAACCGGTCGCAGTCCACAAAGGAATAATTCATAACATACGTATTTTCATATCTGCTGTCTTTCTGTTCCGCATTATAAAAAGAAGACAACGTTGCCAGCCGGATTCCTTTCGCCCTTGTCTTTAAAAGAAATTCCTGCTCACTCATGGAAGTATTGACATGCATCAGGAAATGCACACCTGAATCCTCTTCACTGATCGTAATATATTTTCCCAAAGGCTCTCTGAGAAATGTACTTAAGATCAGATCCCGCTTATGCTGATAATAGTTTCTCAGCCTGTTGATATGCTTCTCAAATGCACCTGCATTCATAAATGCTGCCAGTGTATACTGTTCAAAGTTAGACACAGTACAGGAATAAAATGAAAGTTCTCTGTAATATTTCTCTGCCAGTGCTTCAGGAAGTACCATATAACTGATTCGGACAGTAGAACAGAGTGTCTTCGCAAATGTATTAATATAAATCACCTTGCCTGATACATCGATACTCTGCAGAGACGGAATCGGTTTCCCCGCAAGTCTTAACTCACTGTCATAATCATCTTCTATGATATACCGTTCCTTTTTTCTCGTAACCCATCCAAGCAATTCATACCTCTTGCTGATCGGCATCACCATTCCGGTCGGGAAATGATGAGATGGGGAAATATGCATGATATCTACTTTTTTTTCTTCCAGTTTCTTTGCAGAAGTTCCCTCTTCATCCAGATCAATATACTCATACTTTACACCCATACTGCGGTAGATTTTTGCAATCTTTGGATAGCCCGGATTCTCCACTCCATAACAGACATTTCTCCCAAGAAGCTGGATCAGAATACTGTACAGATACTCTGTTCCTGCTCCGATAATGATCTGTTCCGGTCTTACATACATGGCACAAAATTCTTTAAGATAACTGGAAATACTTTTCCGCAGTTCCATCACACCTCCACAGGGGGGATTGATCATCATTTCCTCCTGATAATCATTCATGACTGCCCGCATGGTCTTATTCCAGATTGAAAAAGGAAATGCAGCATGCTCCGTCTGATTGCTCGTAAAATCCGCAATAAATGCATTTTCTCCTCCGGTCAGAAGTACTTTGTCCCCGGCTTTTGCAGTCCGTGAATCTGTCCCCTGCTCTTCCGCCTCATACGTTTCTGACGTATACTCTGTCTGATGTACCGGAATCCCACTCAGATCCGACACATAATACCCGCTTTTAGGAATGGAATAAATATATCCTTCTGCAAGAAGCTGACCATAGGCATTCTCTACCGTGATCACGCTTATAGCCAGATTTTTCGCAAGTGCCCGCTTGGAAGGCAGCTTCTCACCACTTAAGATTATCCCCTGTATTATGTCATTTTTGATACATTTATACAAAAATTCATACAGGGAATCTGACCCTATATTTTCAAAATTATATGTCAACATCTATTCTATTTTCTCCATTCTGACCTTTTTGATTATATCTAAATTGAATATTTTTCTATAGTCACAATGCAATTATACTAATACCTGTCGAAATTGTAAAGAATTTCCACTATATTCTAAAATACGATTCTTAAAGGGAGGATTTACCAATGAATACAAACGAAAGATATGAACTGAACAAAAATCTGGCTCAGATGTTAAAGGGTGGTGTCATCATGGATGTAACGACACCGGAGCAGGCAAAAATTGCAGAAGCAGCAGGTGCATGTGCAGTTATGGCTCTTGAACGGATTCCGGCAGATATCCGTGCAGCAGGTGGTGTTTCCCGTATGAGTGACCCGAAAATGATCCGTGGAATTCAGGAGGCAGTGTCCATTCCGGTTATGGCAAAATGCAGAATCGGGCATTTCGCAGAAGCACAGGTGCTTCAGGCCATTGAGATTGATTATATCGATGAAAGTGAAGTTCTTTCCCCTGCTGATGATGTATACCATATCAACAAGCGTGACTTTGACGTTCCTTTCGTCTGCGGTGCAAAAGACCTCGGAGAAGCTTTAAGAAGAATTAATGAAGGTGCTTCTATGATCCGTACAAAGGGAGAGCCGGGAACCGGTGATATCGTCCAGGCTGTCCGTCATATGAGAATGATGAACAGTGAAATTGCCCGGATCAAAGGAATGCGTGAAGATGAGCTCTTTGAGGCAGCAAAGCAGCTTCAGGTTCCATTTGACCTTGTTCTCTATGTCCATGAAAACGGAAAACTTCCGGTCGTAAACTTCGCAGCCGGCGGTGTCGCAACTCCTGCAGATGCAGCCCTGATGATGCAGTTGGGAGCAGAAGGTGTCTTCGTCGGCTCCGGTATCTTCAAGTCCGGTAATCCGGCAAAACGTGCCGCTGCCATCGTTCAGGCTGTAACAAATTATACTGATGCAAAACTGATCGCTGAACTTTCCGCAGATCTCGGAGAAGCCATGGTCGGTATCAATGAGCAGGAAATCGCACTTCTTATGGCTGAAAGGGGTAAATAAGACTATGACGATTGCAGTTCTTGCCCTGCAGGGGGCATTCATAGAACATGAGCATATGCTCCAGAAGCTCGGTGCAGATACCATCGAACTCAGAAAAGCTGGTGATCTGCAAAAAGACTTCGACGGTCTCATTCTTCCCGGTGGTGAAAGCACCGTCCAGGGAAAACTTCTGCATGATCTTGATATGTTTGAACCTTTAAAAGAAAAAATCTGCTCCGGTATGCCGGTTCTCGCAACCTGTGCAGGAATGATCCTGCTTGCTTCGGATATTGCCGGTCAGGAGGAATCCTACTTCGGGACTCTTCCCATGACAGTCAGACGAAATGCCTATGGACGTCAGCTCGGCAGTTTCCATACTACTGCCAACGCCAACGGAATTGGTAAAATTTCTATGACTTTCATCCGTGCACCTTATGTGGAAAGCGTTCATGCTGATGCAGCCGGAGAAAAACCGGAAGTTTTAAGTATCGTACAGGATCGGATCGTCGGAGTAAAATATCACAATCAGATGGCATTTGCATTTCATCCGGAACTGGATCAGGATACAAAGATCCATGAAACATTTCTTGGAATGATCCATAAATAACCTGGTGAAATAAATCCACTATTTATTATATAAATCAGTAGTTCACTCACTAACAAAACAGTTGACTTACTGACAAAACAGACGGGATCAGAACCGTATCACTTACGTTCCGAATCCCGTCTGTTTTTCCTTCTATTTACAACACTTTTATTCTTTATTATGCCTTTGTAGAAGTTTCATCAACACCGTCCACTTCATATTATGCAGCAGCATTTGCATTGATACTGTCTATTACTCTTTTAATTCCCATCCATACTGTTATATCCTTAAAAATCTCAACAACACTTCCCTGATCAGTAAATGGTGCTTCCTGAAGAACTGAAAAATCTTTCAGCATTCCATTATGCACGATATATTCTACAATCTGGTTCACAAAATAAATCTGTCTGCTATCAAGATTCGTATCCGTCAGATATTCTGAAAATGCTTCCTTTGCAGCATTCATATCAAGTCCGACAATCTCACGAACAAATTCGCCCAATGGCTTTTCCCCTATTTCCTGTTCGTAATCAGACCTTGTTCCAACTTCTTTCCACAAAATTTCTTCCAGACTCTCTATATCTGTACTAGTCAGTGGCTGATTCGTCTTAAGCTTTGCAATAGCAATATTATCCTGATGCTGTCGGATATAAAACTCTGCTTTTGCCTTATAATTCTTCAGCTCGTCATTCTCAAGTTCCGCTTCTTTCCACTCGATTGACAATACATCATCTTCAAAATTCGTATCATAGCGTCTTTTCTGTCCTGGGATATATTTCATCAGATTACGCAACTTTTCTCTGATTTCTTCAAATTCATCCACTCCGGCCTCTTCAACATAATCCGTAGTAAGAATCTGTTGGATCAGATCTGTCTGTGCCTGGATCTCAGGAATATTAGCCACACCTGCTACTCCTTTTACTTTCTTTCGCAGATCTCCTCTTGCTTTTATATCCTTTTTTCCCATCAGATATGCAAGCTCTATCCTATACATCAATGCATCAAATCTGACTGCATTTGCCTCATCCTCTTCCGGCTGAATCAGTGGAGAAACTTCCTCTTTTACAGTCACGGTATCTCCATAAGTAAGAGCCTGATAATTCGTCTCATCAGAATACATTTCAACGTATTTCAGGTGCTGCCGTACTGCAAAATTATCTCTTGGTAATTTCTGTACTCTTTCGCTCATTTCCCTGACCAGAGCATTTCTGTATGCAATCAGACGATCTGTCTGATATTCTGCCGACTGAAGCTGATATGTAATTTCAAACTTCAAATTAAAAACTGCACTTTGAAGAGCGATCATCTTCGCCGATGCCCGTCCCTTATTTAAACGGAAAAATTCAAAATTCCCACAGAAATCAAAAATGTAAAATTTCTGCTTATCCTCACCATCCAACTGCTCCGGACAAAGTCTTGTACCGCGTCCGATCATTTGCCAAAATTTTGCCTTACTCATGACTTTTTTGAAAAAGACCAAATTCAAAATCTCCGGTACATCAATCCCTGTATCCAACATATCAACTGAAATTGCAATCTGTGGCATCTTTTTCGGATCCGCAAACTCATCAATCGCACTTTGTGCATAGGTCATTCGATTATCAATTACTCGTGCATAATCTGGAAGATATGGATACTCTTTATTAAATACTTCCAGTATCTTTTCTGCATGATTATGATTCTTCGCAAAAATAATTGTCTTACCTAATTTTTGACCATACTCAATCTTAATTCCTTCTGTCATTAAAATATTTAATGCCTGCCTGATCGTATCTTCATTAAAAATCCAGGTATTTAATTCAGAGGAAGAAATAACTTCAGGAATCTTGCCCTCTTCATCCACAAAGGTTCTTTCATATTCTTCTTTTTCTTCTTCCGACAATTCATCATAGACAATTCCCTGATCAATAAATTTTAACTTTGATTCAATCGAAATATAATCTACAAGATACTCATCTTTTACCGCCTGAGCAAGATCATATCCATAAGTCGGCACCCCATCTTCTAATTCAAACACCTCATAGGTATTCTTGTCAATTTCGTCTTTCGGCGTGGCTGTCAGCCCCACCAGCGGGGCATCAAAGTAGTTGAAAATATCCCTGTATTTGTTGTAAACGGAGCGGTGAGCTTCGTCGCAGATGACCAGATCGAAATGCCCGCAGGTGAAGAGTTTGCCCTCCTTGTCCTGTACACTGTCGATGACGTTGTACATGGTCTGATAGGTGGAAAATACGCAGTGCGCTGTGTAGTTATCCTTCTCCTCGCAGAGGTTGGTAACGGAGAGATCAGGCAGCAGATTCACAAAGCTGCGCTTGGCCTGTGTCACCAGACTGTTGCGGTCAGCAAGAAAAAGGATATTCTTCACCCAGCCGTGTTGGAGCAGCACATCGCATAGGGCAATAACTGTTCTCGTTTTTCCGGAGCCGGTGGCCATGACCAGCAGCGCCTTGCGCCGGTTGCGTGCAAAGGCATCGCAGGCTGCCTTGATCGCGCCCTCCTGATAGTAGCGTCCGGCGATTTTGCGATCCACCATGATATTTTTGAGGCTTGTCCGCATACTCTGGAGATTGAAGAGCTTCTCCAGATCACGTTTGGAGTAAATGGCTGCACATTTCCGCTCAGGGTATAGATTGTCCGTGATGCGGGTCTCAAAACCATTGGTCAGGAAAATGACCGGGCGGCGGTGATACTTCTTTTCCAACAGATCGGCATAGAGCTTTGCCTGCTGGCGGCCCTTAGCTACGTCCACGCAGGTGCGCTTGGCCTCCACCACTGCCAAGGGGCGTCCGTCATCACCGTAGAGCACATAGTCCGCATAACCTACCTCGGACTTGTTTGGCATACCGGGCAGTTCCACCTCATTCAGCCAGTCCTTGCCCTCTGTCCAGCCCGCATCTGTGAGCATGGTGTCGATATACAGCTTGCGGGTCTTGTATTCGGACAGGTCGAGGGGCTTGGGCACATAGGTCTGCTGCTGCTCGGCTCGGCGGGCGGTGAGTTCCTCCTTCAGCGCAGCGTTCTCCGCCATCAGTGCGGCGAGATCCACCTCCGGCACTTCCTGCACCGGTGCGGCAGAAGCTTCGCTTTTCTCCGTCAGCAACGCACGGTCGAAATGCCCCTCTGTGTAGTTCTCACCATAGCAATAGGCCACGAAGTCCAAGAATACATAGAGGTTTTCCAGACACAGCGCCGCCTGCTCCTCGGTGATTTTCTTGCCGTTGTGGGCGGCATTGTTTCCTATGCGGCGGATCAGATCCATCCGCCGCCAGATGTCCGCGCCCACGATATCCCGGAAGTCCTCGGTGTTCATCAGGCTGACCAGTGTATCCTGATAGGGCATGACCAGCGCCTTGTCCACAGAGTACATCCACTTCACCGCAAACTCCATCGCCCTGCGGCAGTTCAGCACACAGGCAGAAGGATCGATATGTAGAATCTTTTCCGCCGATACTGCTACGGAGGCGAAGGGTTCAAATTGTAGGGTGGAGGCAAAAATATCGAAATTAGTCATTCCGTTATCCTCATTCCAACGAATCTTTCAAAAAATACCAAAACACCGTATTTAAAATATCCGTAAAAAGCCATAACAACTGTGCCACAAAGGTCGGGGAAAGCAAATCCGTTGATATATTGGACCAGTGTGCAAGATTGTTTCTGATATTGTAGCCCACATTTTTCTGCGGGGTCTGCATCAAGAAGAAGGAAAGTCCTTTTATGTGATGGAAACCGAAGATATTAAGTATATCCTCATTGCTCTCACTTAACAAATCGCCCAGTGTTGCTTTGTTGATTGGAACATATAAACTATCCTTTATCAGACTCATGTAAAAAAGTCTTAAAAGTTTTTCTGATAGTGCACAGATGAACATTGCCGCCCCATAACATAAGGAATGCATCGTTTTTTCATCCGCATCATGATTCCCAATAACAAGCTGCACCATTGTGATGAGCTGCTCAATATCACGCTCAAGTTCTTCGTTTTCAGCATATAATTTATCAGAAATATATTTGACAGAGGAAGATAGTAGGGAATAATATTCGCTTGCTGTTTCTTGTTTGTGTATAATGCCTAATACTGTCCCCGTTTCAATGCTTGCACAAACAGAAAGTGCCTGTTGGTAGCTCATGGTGTAATAATTATCAGTTGGGATATTGGTACCGACTAAATCCATTAAACTCGATTTGGGTTCGGGCGGTGTGTCAATCCTGCTAACACAAAAATATCGTCCGTCAACTACAGAAAAAGCATGTGTGATACTAAGCAACCGTAACTCCCAATTTTTGGTTGCCTTCCACTGCTCAACAATCTTTTCCACGGGAATTTCATACTTGAAGGATTGTCCTCGTTCTGTTATGTATTTAGAGAGAAGTGCTTCTATATCTTTAGCATACGGATCAAACTTGTTTGCCAAAGGACTCCGGATACGCTGAAGAAATGAATGAAATATTCGAACGATTCCCTCAATTTGTAAAACATTTTCAATTGTCGCCGATTCTGCCAGCGTAATAACATCAGCGAAAAGGACTGGAATGATCATTGAAACCGTATCCTTTAGGCTGCTTTTTGCTTTTAGCATAATATGTTGCCATATATCAAGCACTTTTTTAAGCCTATATGGGCTGATATCATCAAGTTTTCCTGAAGGAAATAATGTTTGGAATAGTTCAGGAGTTTGCTCAAAGATAGCCTCGAAAGCTTCATAGCGATCAATGAGCAGATAGCCATAATTTTTACACAAATATAGAAAAGTCTCTTTTTTTATACCCGAATTGTATTTTGCTATAAAGTCTAGTGTAACGAAATGTATATCGTGCTTTGACACATCCGTATCGAAAATCTCTTCAATATTCCCGTTTATGTATTTTATGGCGCTTCCTGGCCCCAATGCTTGGACAGCACTTCCGGCAGCTTTTGAAAGGGCTGTAATCTTGACTTTATGATCCTCTTGAAGAAGTTTCGGAACAATCGTCGAAAAATTTTGCATTTTCAAAGATAAGAAATAAAGGTAATAATCATCAAAACATTCAATTTGTTGTAGTGGATATTTTGAGAAGAAGTCTTCGAAAATGTCTGGATTTTCAATGATAGCTTTCACTTCCCAGCCGGTAGCTAAATCTTCGGGATCGAATATACGAAGGGAAATGCAGATATGTCTTTGTTCAATTACATCTAATAGCATTTTATATTTCCTCTCAACCTATTCGAAAGTATTTCTACATGAAATGATCAAATAATACCTTTTTTCCTCAAAGCCGTCTGCACGGCAACTTTTGATTTGTCGATTTGTTCAACGAAGGCTGCGAACTGCTCTTGCAGTTTAAGCGGCGGAAGGGGCATACGAAAACCTGTGATCTCTTTTCGATTTACCTTTGGCAGATTCGTGCGTGAACTGAACTGCAAAATGTACTCCAAGAAATATTCCGACCGCAACGCAATGGCCAGAAACACGCGGTTGCAGTTGCTGTGGTTCGGTAGTATTGGATATGCATCTGCAGAACACAACCCCTCAAAATTGGGCAATGCGACTTTATTGAGATTGGGGCGGATCTTACTGTAAATGATATGTTGCGGCGTAAATATGTACTTTCCGCTTATCACACCATCTTCTCCGACTGTACGGTAGCCTTTTAGCGCTCCAGTGTTTTTCTCAATGCTGTCAATGCCTATATGCGGATAATCGGCGTATTTTTCATAATCCGTTGTCATATTCCCATCGATTTTAGCAAACTCAGCGAAAGGTACAACAGGCCATTCCATTGGGTTAGATTTAAGATCGCCAAACAGTTCTACAAATCGGGCTTTGACAAACTCGTCCAGCTTTTGAAGCTGTTGCTGACGATCAGAGATAATACGCGAAATGCGGTTCATAGTCTGTGCAATTTTTTCCTGCTCTTCAAGTGCGGGAAATGGGATTGCCGTATTATCAAAGTCTTTCTTCACAATGTGCTTCATTGTTGCCCCGTGGGCTTTTGCTCCCATTTCCTGCAATTTATATTGTACTGCATAAACAAAGAATTGTTTATTGACTTCACACTTATCAAAAGCGACTTTGAAAATATGCTGGTTGAGTAAAGCCTTTCCTTTGTTCCAAATATAAACACCAAGACTTGCAGACCATGAGATTAGAACATCGCCATCGTTTATTTCAATTCGTTCTGGGTAATTACCATTGTAGAAACCCAAATCATAAGAATTTCCTGTTAAGTCTTGAATACGGATAATGGGTAGCCCCGTTAGTCCTCTATCCTCCGGCTTAAACGGATAGCCATTTATGTAAGTTGCGATGTCGCCTAATCGTTTGTATTCCATACTTCATCCCCACAAATCCGAATTGTGGGAACTGCATCAGGCAATAAACTTCTGGTGGGAGGTTTTGACGTTTATCTGATTGACCATGGCGTACTGCATGGTGGTATCGATTTGTGAATGGCCGAGAATTTTCTGCACTTGTTCAATGGGCATACCCTTATCAATGGCTCTTGTGGCCATAGTTCGGCGAAATTTATGCGGATGAATCTTGACAAGGTTGACACTGCGCCCCAATTCCCGCAGGCGTACCTCCACGCCACTGATTTTTAGGCGGTTGTGCGGCGCATCCAAGGTGACAAACAGCGCAGGATTGTTGTCAGACCGGCAGCTCAAATAGTTTTGCAGATTTGCTTTTGCGTCGAAATACACTCGCCGCTCCTTATCGCCCTTGCCGAATACCACGCATTCACGAGCCTCAAAGTTCACATCGGCAATATTCAAATTCACCAGCTCGCCCACGCGAATCCCTGTGGAATAGAGCAAATCAATCATCGCCAAATCACGGGCGCAAGTGCAATGGTCTCTGAGTTGTTCAATCGCTTCATCGGAAATAATTTCCTTCACCTGCTGCTTCGTTTTGATTTTATGAATCCGGCGCATAGGGCTTTTTAAAATATAGTCCTCTTCCTCCAGCCATGAGAAAAAGCTGGAAACATTCCGGCGTATATTGTCTACCGTGACTTTGGTACATCCGTTGATCTGCTGATATCCGGAAAGGTAGCTGCGAATTTCCTCAGTGCTGACCTTGCGGATCGGCGTTGCAATGCTTTGCAGCAGCCGCTCCACCGTCACCCTGTAGTATTGCAGCGTTCGTTCCGAACAGCCCTCGATTTTCTTGGCATCAAGAAACATTTGCAAATACTCTGCATTGGAAATCTCCGTTTTTGGAGTTTCCGCTTCCGATAAGTTCTTCAACAGAACTTCTTGCAGCTTCTTCATTTGGGCAATACTCAGATACTCGGCCATCTCATTGAGAATTGTAACCAGCTTTTCCTCCATGACGGGACACTCCTTTCACTTGTGTACCATCATCCTGCACCGGCCTACTGCCCATATTTGATTGATTTATCCGAAATATTTCTGCATCAGACTGTCAAACAGCAGCTGTGCTTCGTCCAACGCCTTCTGTACGGCAACTTTTGATTTGTCGACCTGTTCGACGAAGTTAACAAATGCATTCTGTTCCTCTAATGGCGGCACCATTAAGCGCAGAGAGTTAATGGAATTGAAATTCAGTCCCGCTTTTACCGCACTTTGGTTTTTGGACTCGAATTGTTCTTTTCCCGCAGGACTTTCCATAAAATAGGCTACATATAATGGATTTAGAACGTCTTGCTTCAGTCGAATACACGTAAGATGTTGATTGATATATGCCCCATGTTCCGCAATTTCCTTCGTAACGACACCAGTACGTCCTAAGTCTGCTGTAATACTAATCAACAAATCGCCCTCCTGTACCCTAGTGCGCTTCGCCTCTGCATTGTCAGGTGCGTTGATTGGTTGCATATTGTCCGTTTCAATATGACAGTCCTTGACATTTCTTATAGTGATAAACCATTCCGTTCCATCATCTGAGCAATACTGCGCCCATCCGCGAGAACCAGAAGTAAGAAATGCAATATGCTCCGACAGTTGACATACCGGATATTTGTTTGGATTTATTTTCGGATCCCCGAACAGTTCGACAAATCGGGCTTTGACAAGCTCGTCCAGCTTTTGGAGCTGTTGTTGGCGAGCCGAGATTATGCTCTCAATTTGTGTCAGTACTCTAGCTACATCCGTCTGCGTTGTGTAATTTGGGATGTCAATCTCTAACTGATTTAATTCTTTCGCTGATAGGTGCTTGACTGTTACAAATGCGGTCCGATTTTCAATTTCCTTGAGAGCCTTAGAAAGCGCAAATCTTATATATTCTTCATTCACATTCTCTTTTGCGGTAATTTTGCATACTCGCTGGTTTAACAAGGCGTGCCCGCCTTTCCATCGAGCAATGTTAAATTCGCCATCCATTCCGACTAGCAGGTTTCCGCTATCAATAACATAATCGCTGGGATAGTTCCCGGAATAGAATGTTTCAGAGTATCCTCGCTTCACGTCACGAATCCGCACCAACGGAAGGTGTGTGTTATCTTCAGTGAAACAGGCCGAATCAAATGCATATCCATATTGAATCTCACACAGCTCTGGTAGTTTAGCCATCATTCATCCCCACAAATCCGAATTTAGTCACCAGAATATTGCTTGCCAGTCACAGAGTATCGACAGCTGTCAAAGTTCTCTGGGCTGAGCGGAACAATTCTACTCAATGTGACATACCCATCGCTATAAAGAGCATTTACCGTTTTCAAGACTTCTAATTCCGGTTCATTTACCACAGGGGCAATATCGTGAATATTTGTATCCGGGTGGGTGCAAATAAAGTCATATACACGCTTCTTCATTTCAGCATCTCCTCCAGTTCATCCATCGCAGTACCGATTTCCTTCTCCAGTCGCCGCAGCTCCGCCAAAATCTCGTTGGTAGGCGGATACTCCACGGGCTTATACTCTGTTTTCTTGTACTTGTTGATAGACAGGTCATAACCATTGTCCACGATCTCCGCCTTGGGCACGAAGAAGGATTTTTCCGTGCGCTGGCGGTCTTTTTCGGCATCCAGATTGCGGAACCGTGCAATGATATCAGGGATATCGTTGTCTGCCACCGGGCTGCGCTTATCGTCCAGCGAAAAGCCGTCGGCGGTCATATCATAGAACCACACATTGTCTGTACCCCCGTGGCCGGTCCTGGTGAAGATCAGCACCGCGGTAGACACCCCTGCATAGGGCTTGAATACGCCGCTGGGCATGGAGATCACGGCCTCCAGCCGGTTGCCGTCCACCAGCTCTTTGCGGATGGCTTTGTGTGCGGTGGAAGAGCCGAATAGCACACCGTCTGGGACGATGCAGGCGCAGCGTCCGCCGATGCGGAGCATCCGCAGGAACAGAGCCAAAAACAGCAGTTCCGTTTTCTTGGTCTTGCAGACTTTCAGCAGATCTGCCGAAACGGTGTCGGCATCCAGACTGCCCTTGAACGGTGGATTGGCAAGAATCAGAGAATACTTTTCCTTGTCCGGGTTCTGATCGGACAAGCTGTCCCGGTATTCGATAAAGGGATTGTCAATGCCGTGGGTCATCATGTTCATCGCGCCGATGCGGAGCATGGTACGGTCCATGTCGTAGCCGAAAAACATGTGGTTCATATAGTGATCTTTCTTCTGGCGGTTGAAGAAGATTTCTTCTTTGCGGTGCTCCTTCAGGTATTCACCCGCAGAAACAAGGAAGCCGGAAGTGCCGCAGGCCGGGTCGCAGATCACATCGTCCGCTTTTGGGTCCATCAGCTCCACCATCATGCGGATAATATGGCGCGGGGTACGGAACTGGCCGTTGAGGCCTGACTGGGCAATTTTGCTCAGCAGATATTCATAGGTATCGCCCCGCACATCCACCGCCTGAGATTCGTTCATCAGGCGATAAATTTCGTCCAGCGCATCCACCACTTTGGATAGCAGAAGCGGCGTGGGCAGCTTGAAAATGGCATCGTCCATGTACTTGGAATAGGCGCTGTTCTTATCCCCGTGGAGGTTCTTGATGAACGGAAACACCCACTCCTGCATCACGCTGTACATCTTTCCGGCGGGGAAATCGTGGAATACACTCCACTTAAGCTGCTGGCCGTCGATGGTACGGTCACCGACCTGCACCTCATCCGCAAAAATGCTCTGATACGGCAGCCCCAGCATGGCAGCTTCCTTGGCCCGGAGATTGTCGGTGTCATCCAGATCATGGATGAACATCAGATAGGTGATCTGCTCAATAACATCCAGCGGGTTCACCAGTCCGCCCGCCGCAAAAATATCCCAGAGGCTGTCGATTTTGTTTTTCAGTTCACCTGTAATCATTTATTCTCTCTCCCTGTTCCAAGTATAAGAAGTGTAGCGTCCGCCGCCGATTTTCAAGATTTCTCCAGACTTTATCAAATCCGCCAGTGCGCGCTGGACGGTGATCTGGCTGATATCCGGGCATTTGGCCATGATTTCACTCTTGGTGATCTTGCCGAGGTGGTTCTTGATGATCTCCCGCACACGGTCGGGCTTGGACAGGCCCTTGGTGGTCAGCAGCTCGATCCGGCTCTCGAAATCCCGGTACGCCGCCACCAGAACACCCAGCATATAGGTGACAAATGGGGCATAGTCGTTGGTTCCCTCATGCCAGTTATAGGAGCTGGCTTGCAGAGTCTCGTAATAGGTTTCTTTGGTATCGGAGATCAGTTTCTCAATACTGATATACTTGCCCACGATATAGCCGGAGCGGTACAGGAGCAGCAGCGTCAGGAGCCTGCTCATGCGGCCATTCCCGTCATTGAAGGGGTGGATGCAGAGAAAATCCAGAATGAAGATGGGAATCAGCAGCAACGGGTCGAGTTCAGCATCCTGCATAGCCGCTTCAAACGCGCTGCACAGCGCCGTAATAGCCCCCGGCGTTTCCCACGCAGGAACAGGCTCAAACCGGACAATCTGCTGACCGTCCGGCAGTTCTTCGGCAATCACGTTATCCGAATTTTTGAAGCAGCCGCCGATGGACTTACCGCTGTATTTGTACAGATCCCGGTGAAGCTGCAAAATGATAGATGGCTTTGGAGGAATGAAATCGTGGCTTTCATGGATCGTTGCAAGCACATCGCGGTATCCGGCAATCTCTTTTTCACTACGAGTTTTTGGCATTGTTTTATCACGCACGATTTTCTTCAGTCTGTCATCCGTGGTGATAATTCCCTCGATGCGGTTAGATGCCTCTGTGCTCTGAATTTTCGCAACTTCCAGAAGTTCAGACAACGCATCCTCTTTAGCCTCGATAAAGAGATTTTGCTGCCCCTTGTATTCGTGAATCTGCGTCAGGTAGGCCACGACCTCTGGCGTCAGCAATTTGTTGTATTCTGTTTTGAAGTCGAACGCTCTCATGCACTGCCCTCATTGAATTTCAATTTCATCAAATCTTATCGAATGATGCAATTATAGTATATCCTTGAATTACATCGCTGTCAATATCAATTTTCTCATTTTTACATTAATGATAAAATTAGAATTTGGCTGTCGTCTACTACGCATCATGTCCCCTCGCAGGCGCTGACAATCGAAAGCTGTATCGTAACGATTTCAGATTGTCAGCAAAAAAGGAAGTCCGCCACTCATCGGTACGGACTTCCTTTTGCATTTTCTGAGCAGGTGTTCCAAACTGCGTTTTTACAGTTTGGGTACCCGTCTGCGAAGAAAATATGGGGAGTTCAGAGGGGAGCAATCCCCTTTGACGCAGGGTTTCCAATAGGGGCGCGAGCTGCCCTGTTGGCACACGATTTTGCTCTGCAAAGTCTAGTGTGTTATACCTTTGCTTC
>OLOA01001362.1_pt1 | contig 24480 bp, 27 predicted proteins | sample 1672201 | NCBI WGS metagenome assembly OLOA01 (sample SAMEA3136658, study PRJEB25190) | human gut metagenome
CCGGCATGGAGCCCGGCGGCGCTCGACTGGACCGCGGCCTAGGATGGGATAGCGCGCCAAACGACGCTCCCATGGTTGTCAATCCGCGTTATTTAGCTTCTCGACTCCATCGAGGGGGGGGTTGAGCGTTATAAGAATATTCACCAACTCACTTTTCAGCTCTTGAATTCGACGTTCGTAAATAGGTTTGTTCTCCAACATCGAATTCACAACGTTGTTCGTAAGTTTGTTTGCTGAATCCTTCGACATAGCAAACACTACATCTCTCACCAGAAGAAGCACGGTCATCGGCCATCGACATAATTTGTGACGATTGCGCCGTTTTTGCTAGTGACCAAGCATAAGCGTACTAGAGAAAGCATCGCAGGCATGCCAACATGCATGACAGAACCCAGGGTACGCCTACAGCCCACGGTCGAACAGCTCAGAGGTTTCTTTCGATTATCGTTTTTGCAGATGCGAGACATATCGTCCGAGCGGCAGCGAAGCAGATTGCAAATGCAGTATCATCCCTTATTGGGCATGTCAGAGCAAACAAGGCGTTCACGTTCATGACCCACTCGTAACATACCGTCAATTCCCGAGCTGTCGTGTATACACTCTCGGCGTCCTAGTGATTAAAGATTCACGATGATGAGTTCGACGAAACAATTGCAGGGTTCATTTCTTGCAGTAAATCATTCCATTTCCGGGAAAGTTGGGCATTATTCTTGTTGAAGATTCTAGTGCTTAGCCTCACTTTGTAATGCGCTTTCACGGCTTCGTATTCAAGGGTTGCCGATTTGAGTACGATTGCATCAGTGCCGGTGCCGTCATATTGTCGAGTGACGAACACGCCGAAAAAAATCTCACTCAATCTTTTGACCCGTGAATAGCAGACTATGGCTCCCGTACAGCCGAAGAGAACGCAAGTAGAGAAAACGCCCTGCGCCAGGATCACTACTACCGCAGGATTGAAGCAAAACATAAGAACAGCCAAAGCGATTGCCGCCAGTGCAATTTTCGCGATTACCCCCGGAAGCATCTTCTTCAAGATTGCTTCCGTGAAATAGCAGCTTTCATATAGATTGAGCGCATATCTCATTTCGGAATCATTGACGTCGTTGTTGTAATAACCTTCTGTTCGCTTTAACGTCAATTTAGCGCGAAAGGCATCTTCAATGGCGCCTCTTCGCCGCCCGCTTTCAGCTTGGTACCACGCATAGAAGTCGTCGATCATATACAAAGCCGAGTAAGTGAACGACGATATCGCAATTACGATGTTCAGGTAAAACGATATGTCGTTGGGAACCATCGTAGCTGTCAGATTCAAGGCTATCGTCAGCGCAAACAATATGGTTTCGGCCATGCCGAGTCTCGTGGCAGCTTTGTATGCCGATGAGTAGTCATCCCTGGTGCTCATCGAATCACTCCGGAAAAATTTCTTTGATTTCCGAGAGGGCGCAGTAGGGCATATCGTCAGCTTCGTACTTCAGAGCTTTGTCGATATGTCGAACCGCATCGTCGACCTTCTTCCAATCCGTGCTCCATTTGATGGTGGAGAGGGCCTTTTTCAGATACTCGGTGTAGGATGAGCAGCTGAAATATGCGTATTTCAGTTCTTCGGCGATTTTTTTCTCCAACTCGAAGGACGCCATGTCTCTGCCGTTTACCGAAAGGTTCCATAGCTTCATGAGGCGAACCACAGGTTTGATTTTATTTCCGTTGTTCTTGTTACACTTGATAAGGGCGTCGTTGAACCCGTTCGGATCGGTCGCTTGCCAGTCGCTCTTGCTCGCCGGTATGTAATAGCCGGGCCAACTCTTGTATGCAGGGGTGATTTCGAACGTGATATGCTCCAGTTTCAAAACGATTGACGGGCTCGATTGAGCGACGATGCTGTTCGGGTACCAGAACTCAGCAAACCTCTTGAGCTTGTCCAGGAATGTTTGCGGCTTGAACCCATAATCATTCCCGAACACCGCCATAATGTCGATATCTGATTGCGAGTCAGCCGAACGAGGAAGAATCGTCCCCCTCGTGTACGACCCGAAAAGCAGGACATCCGACAAGTCGCTCTCAAAATAGCTGCTAAGCCTCGATTTTATAGCATTGATCGACTTCTGAATCTTTTCTTTCTCGGTTTCGTGAATAACCAAGCTACTTGCTCTGTTTTGCAAATACGAATTGATAATCATAACTCCCCCTTCGATGATTGCTATTCCAACCCGCCGACGATCTGCAGCATCTTCTTGTAGCTATCGACGCTGTCGTAACATACACCTTCATGAGAGGCAGCGAGCCGCTTGTTGCAACAATGCCCAGCATCAGTCATCGCCGCCGCAACGAGGTCGGCCCCGCAGTCGAAGCGGCCTCTCCTGTCAGATGTTAGAAACGCGTCGCCCTCGCATATTGCCTCAAAGCTCTCGTCGTTGGGCTCCCAAGGCCCAAAAGCACCGCCTTCCTAATCGTTCTCTTTAAAATCAGTCTTCGCTTCGCTGCCCATCACGCCGTTCCGCCTTCCGACCAACAGTTGACTCCTCGTATCGGCTGCGCAAGACAAAAACGCGCAAACCCGAGCGCGCTATGCCAGGAGCATCCTTCACTTAGGCAAGCTGCACATTTCGCCAAACCGACGATCGTTAAACGACTTAAGCGCCATCAAGCAATCTCCCCTGTAATGGTCTGCAGGGCATAAGAGATATCCTTAAGCGATTCTTTGTTCGCCACCCAGCCTTGGACGATGTTCGCATTCATCCAAACGCCGACGACGCTGACGTCTTCATACTTCTTCCTGCCGAAAGCGTATCGAACGGCGAACGACAGGGAGTCAACGGCATCGGCCCTGAGCTTCTTGTAATCCATCTCGCATATGATCTTCTGCCCGGGCATCAGCGTAGTGCCCTCGATGCCCTAGAGCAAGGGAAGCCCCTGTCCCCCAGGCAATAATCGCCCAAGGGCTTGCTGCATGAGAAGCCGTTGATCAATCCGGCCGATGCGCCATAGTTCCTGACCGAGATCAAGAAAAAGGGAGATCCGTTGCTCACTTGGAGAGACGACACGCCTATGTAGGGGCGTGCGCTCGACTCGATCATCTTGCTATTTTGCCTGAGGGTCGCGATGGAGACGACGACCGAAACGATGACCAAGACGACCGACAGTATGCTCAGGGCGATGCTCCAGAAAAGCTGGGGGGTCGGCCTTCATGCATTCGACCATATATATCCTTCGTCCTTCCCTTTGAGAACGGATTCGATTCAGGTAACAAAAAAGCGATGGGCCACAACCGCAGTTACGCTCTCGGTCAAATCCTAATCCCGCGAAGTAGCCATGTCGTCCCGTCCCTTGAAAAGACGGTACACGAAATCAGAGACGATATAGGACGAACTGCGATAATCGTATATCGCGCCCTGCGCGCGTCTGACGTTCTCTTCCGAGCTGAGGTCAAACGACATTGAGACCGAAAGATTGCCGACTTTTCGCAGGGTCGAAAGGCAGCGAGCGACCCTCTGAATTGCCCATTCCACTATCGACAGGAGAAACGTCAGGCTCAGCGGATCCACGCTTAAGCGCGCAACCAACGACCAGAGTAAAGCGCCGAAAACAGCGGCGGCGGCAACCTCCCCGCCAATGCTGCGCAGGAGAAGCCGCCTGGTCCACTCAGCATTCTGCCTCTGGCACCTCGCTATCGCCTCGCCCGCCTCGAGGCCGGACAAATCCACGGAATACCAATCATCGAGTCCCGGGTCTATGCCTTTGCGCTCACATCGGGCGTAGCATCGATCCGCATACCGGGCAACATCCCCCCGGCCGATTCCCGCGTTCTCGAAGGGCATCCCAAACACTTTCGAATCGAATGCCTGCTGCACTTGCGCCGCCTTCTTGACAAGCCCCGCAGACAGGCTGGGAAGGACGAGACCTGCGGCCATGGCTAAAAGCCACACCGCAATCAACGCGCCGGACGGAATAGCGGAGACAAGCTGAATGAGCGTGACGAAAAGCGGACCCGCGAAGCAGACAAGCGCATTAGCACAGTCGAACCTTTTGGCCGTCGAGTACATCTCACGCTGGGCCGCGAGCAGCCGTTTGTTCTCCTCAAGCTCCTGAATCCTCTTGATCTCGTCTCCGTTATTCAGAGCAACCACCTTCCTTGGGCCCGCCCGCATAAGGTAAAAGCTCCTTAACGAGCAAGTGAACCGAGGTGCCAGGGTTTGAGTCGGCCGGCGCCTTTCTCTCGTTAGCACGTTCGAGCTTCTCGGCGTTCGCTATAGCGACGGGCATGCGGCGCTCGAGCACCTCAAACATGTCGGGGCGGTTCTTGGCATAGTCGCCCGCCCCATCCTCGCGCAAGCACCTCGTGAGCATGGGCTCGTACGATTCTCTTCCCAGCGCGGAGTCGGTGAACATGAAGTGCAGGATGTACCACAACTCGAACGCCTCGTTCGTCCACGCCGCGCGGTACGCCACCCCCTCACCACTCGCGGAGGCGCACAGGTCGACGACGACGTTGAAGTCGCGCGCCGGGAAGCTGTCCTTGTCGTAGACGACCCAGACCTGCGTGAAACCGTCGGGATCGGCCTCGGCGATCGACTTCGCCTGGTCGAACAGGGAGACCGTGTTGGCGCCGACCCCGTAGACCCGCAGCGTCACGTACTCACCGCGGAATGCGGCGTTGATTCTGCGGCGGAACCCCTCGAAGTAAAGGGGCTCGGTCCTAGTCCCCTCGGTGATGATGAGGAAGCGCTCGGGCCGGATCCTGATCGAAGGCGCGGCGGCCCTGGACTTGCCCCAGCTCCCGCGCATCCTCTTCGCCGCCGTCTCTTTCTTCTTCAGCTCGCTGTGCTTGGGAGGCTTATTGCTCATCGAGGCCTCCCCAGTCGAGCATGCTGCTGAGGTACGGGTCCGCGCCGTAGCGGCCGGCCAGGTACTGCCTGTCGTAGGCGTTTTGGGTGCGGATGCGCTTGCCGTCGACGTCGGCGATGTCGGCAAGCGAGTACAACGTGGAGGGGCCCTCCGGCGTCTTGGCGGCGAACCAGATCTCATCTCGCCTGAACATCGAGCTGTTGAGCGTCGTCATGTCGTGCGACGTGAAGACGAGCTGCGCGCCGCTCTTGTTCACATCCCTGTCCGCGAACAGCTTGATGATGTACTTCAGAAGCTTCGGGTGGAGCTTCGCGTCGAGTTCGTCGGACACGACCAGGCCGCCCGCCGAGAGAGCGCGCAGAAGCGGCGGCACCAGATTCAGGAGCTTGCGCGTGCCGTTGGATTCCTCTACCAACTCGAGCTCGGTGCCGTCGCTCACCCCGTGGGTCAGGTAAATCTCGAGGCCGTCGTCATCGCGCTGATAGCGGATGTTGGTGATGTCGATGTCCATCGCGTTGAGCATCTTGACTATCAGCTTCCTCTCGAGGTCGCTTTGCGGCTCCAGGAAGTAATCTTCGAACGACGACTCCGAGTAATCGAGGAACTGGCAGGACAAAAACCAGCCGAACGCCTCATCGATCGGCTCGAGGTCGTAGCTGATCGCCAGGAACGACAGGAAGGGCACCATGGAGGAGACGTCGGTGCTCACGCCCTTTCGACGGAGGGACGAGCCAAGCGACACCTCGCCGCCGGACCGCTCGAACAGCGTGGCCTCGCTGCCCCTTCCGGCCTTGCGCCTGTGCAGATACTCTTCCACCACCTCGCCAGCGCGTTCGGAGATGATATAGCGATACGTGTACTCCCCCGCCTCGAAGATGACGCAAAACGTCGTCGCCTCCGAGCGGGCCTCCTCCTCGAAGGCGTACGGGCGGCAGTCGACGTCGTAGGCGTGCGCGCGGCGCGATTTCACGACGAGGTAGGGCAGCGTAACGATACGCTGCAGGCACTCGAGCGCCTGCAGGACGCTCGACTTGCCCCCGCCGTTGGGGCCGTACACCGCCGCGACGGGCAGGTACGACTTCTTGCCTACCCCGGCTATGAGCGTGTCCTGGTGCTCGCATATCGGGGCCGAGATCATCTGGAGGGTCGCCTCGTCCCTATAGCACTTGAAATTCTCGAATGTGAACTCCGCTAACATGTCCTTATCTCCATATTGTGTTATTGAAAGCTACTTGCTGGTATCTATTCTACCTATATCTTGCTTCATTGGCAAATATCGGTATATTGAAGGTAGCAAATGACAGGCAGATTTGCGGCAGTGCCGCAAGATCGGAGGCAGAATGGCGAATGGAATAGAAGACGTCCTGTCGAGGGGCGCGAGCTCCCTCGACATCACCCCCACCATGTTCAAGGAGGCGACGTCCCACTACAAAGCCGTAGGGGAGTTCCTGGGGAACAACGGCATCGAGGCCGACGTGTCCCCCTGCGGCTCCATCCTCACGGGAACAGTGGTGAGGCCCTACTCGGAGAACGACGATGCATACTTCGACATCGACGTCCTGGTCGACAGAACGGGACACCTGTCCCGATCGATCCCGCCGAGCGAGGCGAGGAGGCAAGTCGAGCACGCCCTGCTCAACAGCGACAGGTACGGAGAGATGACGACGACCTGCAGGGAGTGCGAAACCGTCGAGTTCGTCGCCAACGGCATCGAGGGCGGGTTCCGGCTAGACCTGAACACCTGCGTGAAGGACCCGAACGGCAGCCTCGGGGCAAGCACCCATGCGGTAAAGTCGGTGGCCATCGCGTGGAAGGACCCCGACGAGTGGCACGGGAGCAACCCGCGCGGTCTCTGCGAGTGGTTCATCGAGAAGAACGAGCGTTTCGCTGCTGCCGGGAGGGCGCTTAGGAAGGCGGAGATATTCAGGGGAAGCAAGGGGGTCTTCAGCTCCGTCGAGGAGGTGCCCGACTCGCTCGACCGGTCCGCGATGCAGCGGGCGGTGCAGGTCCTGAAGCGCTCTCGAGACGAGTACTACGCGCGGCGCAGGATGCCAGAGCGCAAGCCGGCATCCTGCGTCATCATGGTCCTCGTCGGCTACCTCTCCGGCGAGCTGCCGAACGGCGCGACCATAGCCGACTTCTTGCTGCGGTTCAGCGAGCGGGCATGCGCGATGCTGTCGAGCGGGCCCTCGTCCAGAGCCCTCGAGAACCCAGTTTACAACGAGAACATGATCGAATCTTGGGATGACGTGGATTTCGAGGTCTTCTCCTTATGGACGGGGGAAATCGCCCAAAACGTTGTCGATCTGAGAGAAGGAACGCCGGCCAAGCGCGGCATGGCCGCCGAGGCTGTTTTCGGAAGCAAAATCGGCAAGAAGGCCCTCCCCGCCTCGCTCGCAGTCGCTGCGGCGCCGAGTATCGTCACCCCGTCGAAGCCGTGGGCGAAATGACAGGGACCAGCCTCGAGCCGCTGTTCGCAGAACTGTTCGCCTCCTATGGCGATCTCGAATGCACAAGCCGCGAAGATGGGAGAACCGTCATCACAGGCCACTATGCGCTCGACGCGTCTTACGACGGTATCCGCCTGGCCGAGGACTTCGATCTGCAGCTGACCATTCCGGCCAACTATCCCAAGTCCCTGCCGAGAGCGAGGGAGCTGTCGGGCATCATAGCCCCGAGCTACGAGCACCTCTTCGTCGGCGGCGACCTCTGCCTAGGCGTCCAAGGAGAGCTCCTCATCGCCCAGCTGAAGGACCCCTCCCTCGTTAGGCTCTACGATGGTCCGGTCAGGAGCTACCTATACTCGTATCTCTTCCACGAACGCTACGGAAGATACCCGTTCGGAGACAGGGCCCATGGAACCAAAGGAATCCTACAGTTTTACAGCGAGTTCTTCGGCGAAACTGATCCGATCAGAACGTGGAGGCTCCTGATGTCGACATGTACCGAAGAATACCGGGGGCACCTGCCCTGTCCATGCGGGTCCGGCATTGCCGGACGAAAATGCCACGGCGACGCCGTTCTCCGCCTGAAAAGAAGCGGAGCTATCTCGGGAGCCAAGGACGACCTCAAAGAAACCCTGCGCGAATTTTCGAGGGCGAGAGCCGAATCCGAGAAGAGACGCCTCGCGTTCAAGGAAGCCGGCATCGACTTGAACGTTCCTGACCCCATCGACGTCTTTTTCAGACAACTGCTCGCCTAATCAGCCTGTAATCTCCAAACGGGGCACTGACCCGCATGTGATCGTTGAACACGCTATCTTTGCCTTGATATCGAATACTGCATCGATTTCAGCCGGTTACCAGGTCCATCAAGAGAGCTCATCGAGTCGCCCGATCAGCGCCCGCAAGTCCTCGGCGAAGCGCTCGGCGGGGACGCCGTAGCCCTCGTGGCCGGCGCATTTGGATATGAACCTGCAGTTGAGAAGCTCCATCTCGCGCCACTGCAGCTTCTCGCCCATGTCGATCCGGGCGGGGTCGAGCAAGCGCGACAGGTCGTTCACGCAGCCCAGTGCCCGCCTGCCGTGGGTCTTGCTGAAGCGCACCTCACCGGCGAGCTCGAGGTAGCATCCGGCGTCGAGATCTGCGCAGCCGACGGCATCCTCGACGAGCCGGAGCGCCACCTCGTCGATATGCCTCCAGTCGGCAGCGGCCATCCTGGTGATGGCGCACAGCCGCGTTGCCGCGTTCGACGCGACAAGGAGCTTGCGCTGCCCGAAATCGATGCGCGAGAGGTCCCAGCAGAAGAGCAGCTCGCCCTCCTGCGCGGGCGGCAGGGCGCCGGCAGACGCCATCTTCCTGACGGCCTCGGTTAATCCGATCTCCACGGCGGGCCTCCTTCGCGACGGTTGCCTTTGGCGCGATTATACGACACGCGCGGGCCGGAAACCTCGTCATGAAGCAGCCCGGGCGAGCCTCGGCCCCGACCGGCCGCATCACCTAAGCTGAAACCGGCAAACGACTAGCACCGAAAGCGCAGCCACGGCTGAACCGTAGTCGCCGAGTCGGGGCTCCGTCACATAGCGCGCATCCCAACCGGAGCCAGTGCCTGTGTTTCGCAACTTTGATTTTTAGGTGGGGATGCGGACAAATAGCTGGACCGAATCGGTCCGGTTAGGAGTTCGCGAATGCCGAGCTACGCGGAAGAGCAGAAGCGCAGGGCCGTCGAAACGGTCGAGGAGTGCGGCGGGTCGGTGACGCGCGCGATGCGCAAGCTGGGATATCCCACGCGCCAAACGCTGTGCCGATGGCTGAATCAGCGCGACGCGTCGCCGATATCGACCAAATAATTCAGGTGACCGGGAACTGACCGTAGCTAACCGCAAGCTGACCGCCCCCAACCGGCAACCACGCGAGAAACGAGGGCAATTCATGGAGCCAAAATACGAGGAGATGGCCCGGCAGATGAGGGTCGACGGCGTAAGCGAGGAGATGATCGCCAAGTTCATCGCCGAGGAGATGGAGGAAGACGAGTTCCGCCGCGGCAAGGGCGTCACGAAGATCGAGGCGTTGCGGGAGTGGAAGAAGACCCCCGAGCATATCCGCAAACTGCTGCTCGCCAACGCGTTCTGCTATAACTGCGGCACGACGGAGTTCGCGCCCGGCTACACGCTGCGCATGCGCCACGGCTGCGTGCTCATCGAGGATTGCTGCACGAAATGCGGAGCCGAAGTAGCAAGGCTGTGCGATTAGCCGTCCACGGAATCCTGCCGGGGATAGGCGGCTGCCGGATGGGCGGCGCTCCCGGGAACCGAGACGCCCCCAAACCGTTGGGCCAATCCCTCTAACGAGAAAGTCCGTCATTATTGCATCTTGCCAATCCCTCCTACCTGAACAGCTCGTCGTGACCGCCAGTGCGCTCGAAGAAGGCGACCTCGTCGTTGGCCGACCATATCACCAGCCAATCGCCGGAGTTCGCCACGTGGCACTCGTCTCCTCCCGGCCCAATACCGCTCAGGCGGTGCATGTTGTGGCGGCGCTTGAGAGTCTCCAGCGACTCGGGGGTATTCTCCAGCACCAGGTCGATGAGCTTCTGCAGCTCAGCTAAATCCCAATTGCGCCGCTTCGCCTTCTTCTTGAGGTCGCGAGAGAATGCAGCGGAGAAATCCGCCGTGAGCCTGCCCATTAGGCCATCGCTGCCGCGATGAGATCGGCTGCGTTGTCAAAGCGGCCTTTCTCGCCAGAGGACAGGAAGGCATCGCCCTCGCGGATAGCCTCGAGGCTCTCGATGCTGGGCTCGTCGGGGGCGAAGGTCAGGGGGATGCGGCGCGTGTTCACCATCTGCTTGTAAAACGCGCGCGTAACCGATGAGAGGTCAAGGCCGTAGTAATCCGCCACCTCGGAAGCGCCGCGCTTCAAGTCGTCGTCAATGCGTATGGTCAAAGTAGAGCTAGACATGATACTCCTATCGACGTATGTGCAGATATATTATACTGCACATACGTTAGCTCCTCAAGCAGGCCGACCAAAAGACAGCGTAAAGTCGATGATGGGAATCCCTGCCTTTTGATTACCCAATCCACGCGGCCCAAAAGTCGACGCCAACGAAATCGCTGTAGATTCAGGAGGCAAGACGGAAGCTGTCGACAGCACAAAAACCGAAATGACGGAGCGCATGACCACGAGAAGTCCCTACGAAGCGCCCCTCAATCGCGCAAACGAGCCCCGGCCACCCCCTCGATTCAGTTCGATTCTAACCATTCTAACCACCATGGTTAATAAAATGGTTAGAATATGGGTAGAATAGAATTGGAAGGCGGGCAGCATGAAATTCCAGGAAACAGAGACAGTCGAGCTGAAGGCCGTTGCGCAAGACGGCATCAAGAAGGAGATTGTCGCCTTTGCGAACAGCAACGGCGGAACGGTCTACGTGGGCGTCGGCGACGACGGCACCGTACTGGGCGTCGAAGACGCCGACGGGTGCGCCCTGCAGGTCTCCAACATGGTGCGAGACGCCGTGAGACCGGATGTCACCATGTTCGTCAGCTACGAAACGCTCAACTGCGACGGGAAGGCGGTCGTGGCCGTCAAGGTCCAGCGCGGCACGAACCGCCCCTACTACATGGCGAAGAAGGGCCTGCGCCCCGAGGGCGTCTACGTTCGGCAGGGGTACTCCTCCGTCCCGGCGACCGATGCGGCCATCCGGCAGATGATCAAGGAGACCGACGGCGACAGCTTCGAGGACATGCGCTCCCTCGACCAAGGGCTCACCTTTGAGTCGACGAAAGGGGAATTCGAAGCCCGAAATATCCCCTTCGGCTCGCCGCAGATGCAGACCCTGAAGATAACCTCATCGGACGGCCTCTACACGAACCTCGGCCTGCTCCTATCCGACCAGTGCCCGCACACCATCAAGGCGGCCGTTTTCGAGGGGACGGACCAGAGCGTGTTCAAGGACCGCCGGGAGTTCTCCGGGTCCCTTATGCGGCAGCTCGGCGAGGCCTACGACTACATCGACTTCCACAACCAGACCCATGCCACTTTCCAAAAGCTGCTGCGCGTCGACACCCGGGACTACCCGGAGGTCGCCGTGCGCGAGGCCTTGCTGAATTCGCTCGTACACAGGGACTACTCCTTCCACGCCAGCACGCTGATCAGCATCTACGACGACAGGATCGAGTTCGTGTCCGTCGGCGGCCTTTTGCCCGGCTTGGAGCTGGAAGACCTGATGATGGGCGTCTCCGCCTGCCGGAACCCGCATCTCGCCAACGTCTTCTACCGCCTGCAGCTCATCGAGGCATACGGCACGGGAATGAGAAAAATCATGGGAGCTTACGCGGGCGCGGCCACTCAGCCGCAAATCATAGCCACGAATAACGCATTCAAAATCATCCTGCCCAACGTGAACTTCACGGCGACGAAAGCAAAAGAGCCTGCGGCAAATAGCACAGAGGCGCCCTCTGCTTCCCATTCCCGAGAGGATGAGATTCTGCGGTTCTTGGCAGAGCACCCCTCAATCACCCGAAAAGAGGCGCAGGCGCTGCTCGAGGTCAGCCAATCCACGGCCGGCCGCATATTGAAAGAGATGGTGGACAAGGGGCAAATCGCAACGCTCGGCGCAGGCCGCGCCTTGCGATACGAATTGGTATAGCGTTGCGCCTCTGGGGTAATTGCCCACTATGCCTTCCGTCCACAGGTCAAGGTCGACCCACTCGTCGAATGTGATGGAGTCGCGGTTGCGACGAGTTTGCCAGTAGCAGGTCATGCCGGGCTTCACCAGCAGCCTTTGGCGCTGGTAGTCGTTGTAGGTTGCCACCTCGTTCGGCAACGCGGGGCGCGGGCCCACAACACTCATCCCTTTTGTCAAGACGAAAAAACAAGATTACCTGCAGAAATGATCCGACTAGATAGCCGAACTACCTGTTCCTGGAGTTTGAACCTCCAGACTTTTGCGGCTCATTCCGACCGTCATTGACGATGAACCAGCTCCGAAAAGCCGCCTTCAAATCGAATAGTAAATCGTCCCATTGGGACAGATTCCCAATGGGACGATTCTTCGCATCAACGTCGACGCATACACAAACCCAGCGAGTTCGCGAAACGGCAAATCTGAACAAATCGCGAGGCTTTAAAGCATCGACGAGCAACACCGGCTTAGCTCGCAGCTAAGGACGCATGCCTCGACCGCCGCTATAATTCAAACGGATAACGGAATGGCACAGCGCATTGGAGGCATATGGCAAAGAAGAAGCAACCGCAGGCACAAACGCCGGAACTGTTCACCGTCTACTACATGAATCAGGACAAGGTTTTCGAGATGCGCATGCTCCTTGACAACCGGCTTCAAACAGGGCACACGGGAGAGCAAATAGGCTCGACATCGAGCGAAGCCAACATCAACACCAAAGCCGGCGCAAAAGTCCCGTTCCTTACAGAGCTACAGGGCAACATCGAAGGAAAGATCGGCCACGAGAAGCAGACCAAAATGGTCGATACGCTGGAATACATCCACACAAAAAGCCGCATGCTCTCCGACATCATCGCCCGTTGCAACATCTTTGAAGGGAACTCGGCCAACGAAGGCGACCTCGTTTACATCGACGACGTCAATCTGGAGCTCCTCAACGAAGACGAGGTACGCGCGCTCGTCGCAATCATGACGGGGACGTTCGACGGCTTCACAGTTCCCGAGGCGGGCGGGTTCGATATCGGGCACATGTTCCAATCGATAGTAAAAGCGGGGGCATCGTTCAAGCTGAAAGGCGAAGGCGGACAAGGCTGCGGCGGCCCCATCCTCCTGAAAATACCCATTGACAGCGGCAGCCTCTTCGAAAGCGGATATTCAATCGACGACCTGCTCATAGGCAAGGTTGGCGTCGTGGGAATCTGCAAGGGCAAGGTAAAAACGGACGACCTGCGCAGCTCATTCGATTACTTCCAGACCAAAGACGAGCAGCAGCCGAGCGAAGACGACGGCTTCATCGAATGCGCGGAAGACGCGGGCGCAGAACCCGAAGGCCCGCGAGACGAAGGCGATGGAGAGCCCACCTACATCGACGTGCTCTCGATTATCCAGGCCGTAAAAGCAAAACCGGAAGCGTAGCCCATGCTCAAACTGACGACTTACAGACGCGACCAATTCCCCAATCTCAAGGCGAAGCTTGAAGCAGACGGCTACACCTACGCGTCGGCAATGGAGCTGCGCAACACGCAGAAACTCGCCTCGCTGCGCAGCGAAGGCCGCATCGCGCTCGACGTCTCGCCGCTGTTGCCGCTCCTCGATCCCACCAGCTGCCTCAACGACACCGCATCTGCCACTGAGACGCTAATGCACCTGCTTCCTGACGACACGCTGTTCGTGGCCGATGAGAATGCGACAGCGGGTCGTGAGTACGACATGCGCACGCTGTTCGACGAAATCGAGAAATCCGAAATCGAAGGAGAGCCAGCCGAGGAAGCAATACGGGTCGAGCGCGGAGCAAAGCTCCTCATAGACCTGAGCAGCGAGAAGGCCGACGAGCTCCTTGACGACTTCGACAGCAAACTCATCGGCCAGGCTCCGTTCAAAAAGGCGCTGCGCAAGCAGGTCGGAGCCTTCAGGCTATTCAACTCCATCGGCGAGCAGCCGATATTATCCATGCTCCTGCTCGGCCCATCCGGCGTCGGCAAGACCGAGGCGGCCCGCATCCTCAGCGACCTGCTCGCACCTGGCCAGCCCCTCCCGAAGATCAACTTCGGCAACTACAGCAGCAAAGACTCCCTCAACTCGCTCATCGGAAGCCCGCGCGGCTACATCGGCAGCGAAGAGGGCGAGCTCACCCTGAAAATCGAGGCCAGCGAATCCGGGGTCATCCTCATAGACGAGTTCGAGAAGGCCAACCCAGCGGTTTGGAACTTCTTCCTCGACCTGCTTGAGAGCGGGCATTTCACCGACTCGCAAGGCGCGGTGCACGACCTCGACGGCTATGTCATCGTATTCACGTCCAACGCTCCAAAAGAAGAGGTGCGGGAGAAGTTCCCACCCGAACTCCTCTCCCGCTTCAGCCTCAAGGCAAGGTTTGCCCCTCTGAGCACAGAGGACAAGCAGGCATTCGTGCGACGCTATATCGAAAACGTCGCGACGAAGTACCAACGCACTCGCAACACGCTTCCCCATCCCGACGATGTAGTAAACGCGGCATTGGAGGGGATCGACGTTTCGAAAGAAAAGAATATCCGAGTACTCAAGAATGAGGCCCGCAAATGGTTTGCCGACTACATAAATGAATGCGCCGATCTTTAAGTGCCATGCCGCGCTGTTCCTGCGATCCCAGGTCACGGATGACAGCAAGCGCAGCGGAAGCGCCACTACTCGGCCAGCATATCCCTGTCGCCGCATTCAGCAGAGGCGCCGGCGTGCTCGGCATCGCCCCTCCTGCGCCTAAATCGAACGTCTCCATGCGCCCGCAACCCACGCAGTCATCGAAAACGATGCGGACCCCCATAACCGCCACGCATAGCCGTCCAGTCCAATATTCGCAAAATCACGCCTATAGGCAGGAGGCACCGACCTGCCTCCCCCCCCCATTCCTTCCTCGCCGAGGGGCCGAGGGCTAGTCGAGCCTTATCGGCCCCTCGGACCTCTTCCTCCCCGAACAGTACGGGCAGCAGCCCGGCTTGGCCCCCACCCTGTCGCGGACGGCCATCTGGTAGACGCGGCCGCACTCGCCGCGCCACCATACGAGCTTGCGGCTTATGGCCTGCACGCCGGTGGGCTTCAAGCACTTGTTCATGCGCGTGTGCCACATCGCCGCTATGTCGGGATGCGTGGCGGCCAGGTCGTTGTAGCCGGCGAGCACCTTGCGGCCCGAGCAGTACGGGCAGCCCGGGTCCGCCTTGCCCTTGCGCGCTCGGTTCGCCATGAGGCCGAACCACTCGTGGCCCTCCTTGCACTTCCACCAGACGCGCTTGTTGGAGCTGGCAATCACATCGGTCGGCTTCAGGTCGCCGTTGCGCTCCTTGTTCCACTCCCTCGCAATCTTGGGATGCGTCGTCCTCAGGTCGTTGTAGCCTTGCAGCACCTTGCGGTCGCCGCAGTAGGGGCAACCGCGGTCGGCGCCGCCGGTCCTGTTGTAGGCGGATATCTGCCATGCGTGCCCACGCCCGCATCTCCACCAGACCCTCCTCGCGCTGCCGGAGACGATGCCGTCGGGCCCCAGGTCGCCGTTGCGCCCCCAATCCCACTCGACCAGAAGCTCGGGATGCCGGCTCGCGAGGTCGTTGAAGCCGGCGAGCACGCGATGGCCCGAGCAGTACGGGCAGCCCAGACCCTCGGCGGCCCGCTGGCGCGGGGACATCTGCCATTCATGGCCGCGGCCTCCCCTCCACCAGACCTGCTTGGTCGAATTGAACCTCACGCCGTCGGGCCCCAGGTCGCCGTTCCGCCCGAAATCCCATTCGGCCGCGAGCCCGGGATGCGTGGTGGCCAGGTCGTTGAAGCCGCGCAGCAGCTTGCTGTTCTTGCAGTAAGGGCAGCTGTCGTCGACGCGCATGGAGCGCATGCTCACCTTCTCGCGCCAGACGTGACCGCACGATCCGCGCCACCACACCATGGCTCCTGCGTGGGCGTGGAGGTCCTCGGCGCGCAGGCCGCCGTTCAGGTCGGGGTCGAGCTGCCTGGCGACGTCCGGCCTCTTTGACCCGAGGCCGTTGCTGCCCTTGGCGAGATAGTGTCCCCTTCTCCCATGACACGACGGGCACTTGCGGCTCTCTTTGCGAGTCCCCCGCAGGCTCTCGCGCCATTCGCACCCGCACGTCGAGCATTGCAGCCAGGTCCTCTTGGCCGTACGGTCGGAGACCTGCGAAGGCTTCAGGTCGCCGTTCTTGGTGGGATGTCAAAGATGCAAGATGCCCACGTCCAGGCACTCGGCGCTATTGAAGCCCTCCAGCGCCAGCCTCCTGCCGCAGTACGGGCATCCGGCGTCGTTGAACGCCCTCGTCCTCACGGACAGCTGCCAACTGTAGCCGCACTCGCCGCGCCACCAAACTCGGGCGGAATCGCAGCGCGAGACGTCGGACGGCTTGAGGAGCCCGTTCCGCTCCTCGTCCCATTGCGCAAGCAGATCCGCATGCCCGAACCGCAAGCACCATGCCTTGGCTGGACTCACCCAGAAAGGATATCGCCCAATCCAGTATGCTGCGCATGAGCGAGCGCAGCTCGTCCTCGTGGATGCGCTGTTGCTCGGAGGCGGGGCTGCGGTCGTCTGCAAACAGCTCCTCGGAGCTTATCGCCCATTACAGTCTGAGATAAGCCATCGATGAACTTCGGTGGCGAGCATTCGGCGCATGGCCTACAGTTTGGCCAAGCCCCGAGGGGCCGCCGATCGGGCGTCCCCGGATGGCCGCGTGCCCCTGCCCCTCGAGGGCCCGGGGGGTGTTGCCACCGAGGACGCTCGCCGCTCCGAACGACTGATAGGAAACTGCCGGGCCCGGGGGCCACGGCCAGGTAATGTGGGTGTCGAGGGGGGGCTTCCGATCGGCCTACCGATTGGAGGATACCACCATGGCACCACCCGCCAGGCCGGAAATCGTCATAGGGTTCGACGTCGGGAAGTCGTCGCACTGGGCGTGCGTGGTCACGCGCGAGGGCGAGCTTCTGGCAAGCAAGCCTGTCTTGAACAGGGAAAACGCCATCGACGGGCTCTATGCGCAGTACCCGGGCGCGCTGGTCGTCGTCGACCAGGTCCGCAACATCGGGTCGCTGGCGCTTTCGCGCGCCAGGCTCGCTGGGATGCCGCGCGCGTACCTGCCCGGGCTCGCCGCTCACGGCGCGTCGAGGCTGTTCGCCGGCGACGCCAAGACCGACGAGCGCGACGCGATGGTCATCGCGAAGACGGCGCTGGGCATACCCGACGCGCTGCTGCCGGTGGCCGACAGGCCGCCGGAAATAGAGGCGGCCAGGTCGCTCGCCGCGCAAAGGGACTTCCTGACCTGCGAGAACACGCGCAGCAAGAACAGGCTCCGCAGCATATTGCTCGAATCGTGCCCGGAATTCGAGGCGCACGCCGACCTCTCGGACCCGGCGATCCTCAAGCTCATGGCCGCCGTCGGCGGCCCGTGGTCGATATCCGAGGCGTCGCCGCAGGCCGTCGGGGCGCTCACGCGCGGCTGCGGGCGCGCCAAGGTGGCTGCGCTGGTCGAATCCGTCGGATCGTCGAGCAGGCCGCACCCGGCGGCCGTCGCCTGCGAGGACCGCGCCGTCCGGCTGCTCGCGCGAAGGATATCGGAGAACGCCGCCGAGATCGAGTCGCTGACCTCCGAGATATCGGCGCTGCTTTCCGCCGACGAGACGTACAGGTGCCTGCTCACGGTGCCCGGCATAGGGCCGCGAACGGCCTCCGAGCTGGTCATATCCATAGACATAGCCGACTTCCCGAGCCACGACAGGCTGGCCTCGTACTGCGGGCTGGCGCCGCGCAACCGGCGGTCAGGCACGTCGATATCGTCGGTGTCGGCGTCGCGGCAGGGCAACAAGAGGCTGAAGAACCTGCTCGTATTCTCGTGCAACTGCCTAGCGCGCAGCCGCAACCGATGGGGCGGCTACTACGCGCGCTGCCGCGACAGGGGAATGCCGCACGGCAAGGCCCTGAAGGCCGTTGCGAGGAAGCGGCTCAAGGTGATCTACGCGATTATGCGGGACAAGGTCCCGTACTCGGCCTAGCGAGCCGATTGGAAAAGAAAAAGCGCAGGCCCCTTACGGGGCCCGCGGCAGCGTTGTCCCCATCGAGCGAAATTCGCCAACAAATCAATTGACAAAACTATAGGAACACCCCCCTCTCCGTCGCTCTGCATGAGCTGGCTGAACAGTATCGGGCGTGTGGCGACGCCCTTGATTTTGACGATGCAATCGTAGCTGCCGCAACACCCTCGCGATGAGAGCATGCTTCCTCCCCTGGGTCAGGGAGCGCGGGATTGCGCTCCTGCCCAGAGGCGGAAAACGGGGTATTTTGGACGTGCCCTAAGGGCGAGCGGCGGCTACGACGAAAGAGGGCCTTTTGACGATTGTCACCCCCAGTAGTTAACGACCGTTAACCAGCGGCGAATAATCCGCCCAAAGACCAAGAAACCCCGCAAACTCGGTTTGAGTTGCGGGGTAAGAACGGCAGAAGTCGAAGTCGTCAGTCCCTCTTGAACAAATCCCTCGTATACACCTTGTCGGCCACGTCGGACAAATCATCGCTCCAGCGGTTGGCCACGATCACGTCGCACTCGGCCTTGAACTTGACCAGATCGTGCGTGACTTCGCTGCCGAAGAATTCCGGCGCGTCGAGCGTGGGCTCGTAGACCACCACGGGCACGCCCTTGGCCTTGACGCGTTTCATGACGCCCTGGATGGATCTCGCGCGGAAATTGTCGCTGTTCGACTTCATGGTCAGGCGGTACACGCCGACGACCGGCTTCTTCTTGCCCTCGTAGACCTTGTCCCACACCATTTGCAGCACCTCGTCGGCGACGAAGTCTTTGCGGGTGCGATTGGCGTCGACGATGGCCTCGATCAAGTTCTGAGGCACGTCCTTGTAGTTCGCCAGCAATTGCTTGGTATCTTTGGGCAGGCAGTAGCCGCCGTAGCCGAAGCTCGGGTTGTTGTAGTGGGCGCCAATGCGCGGCTCCAAGCACACGCCATCGATGACGTCGCGAGTATTAAGGCCACGCATCTCACAGTACGTGTCGAGTTCGTTGAAATAAGCCACGCGCAGCGCCAGGTACGTATTAGCGAAAAGCTTCACCGCCTCTGCCTCGGTCGTGCCCAGAACAAGTTTGACAATGCCCGTCGTACCGTCAGCGTTGATGCGGGTAAGCTCGGCAGGGTCCGCACCCTGAGCAAGAAGCTCGGCGAATTCCTCGGCAGCCGCCACGGCCTCGGAATCGTCTTTTGGAGCACCCACTACAATACGGCTGGGGTGCAAGTTGTCGTAGAGCGCCTTGCTCTCGCGCAGAAACTCGGGGCTAAAGAAAATCTTGCTGTCGCCCAGCCTCCCTCGCAAACCCGCGGTGTAGCCCACGGGGATGGTCGACTTGATGACGATCCAGGCGTCAGGATTCACCGAGCGCACGGCGGCGATGGCAGCCTCGACGGAGCTCGTGTCGAAGAAGTTCTTGTCCGAGTCGTAGTTGGTGGGCGTGGCGATGACGGCGTAGTCGGCGCCCGTATACGCCTCTGCCACGTCTACGGTGGCGTGCAGGTCGAGCTCGCGTTCCCCCGCCTTTGCTTCCACCAGGAATCGTTCGATCTCGTCGTCCTGGATGGGCGACTGGTAGTTGTTGATCTTCTCGACCTTCTCGGGCACGATGTCCAGCGCGTGGACCTCATTGTGCTGCGAGAGCAGGACGGCGAGTGACAGGCCGACGTAGCCGGTACCGGCGACAGCAATCTTCATGTTTAATTCCTTTCGCAATTCGATTCTTCGGAAATCAAAACACCTGGCATCTTGAAGACAGACTCCGACGACAGGATAAAAATCCGATTGAACAAAGCTTTCTTAAGCTCATGATCAGAAAGGCCCGCCGATGAGAAAAGCCTTTCTTTAAGCGCTGTAATGTCTTTTCTCACGGCGGCCACAGGGCGCCCATTGCGCCTGAATCCATATGAAAAAATAACTATAAAGCGTTTAGTAGAACTAGCATTTAACCAGTTGACGACGGCTTTCCACCAACGAGCATCTGTTTCCCCCAGAGAACACCCATAAATTAGAATTATCTCGGCAGATTTAATTAGTGAAAATGCACGATCATCGTCAAGTGATCCCAGCAGTACCTGAGATTGCCCCTTAACCACGGTTTCGAGAACCTCATCAGAATGTGATAGAGCCTCAGAGCAAATCTGAGAAGGAGAATCTACTCCACATATGGAATTCCCAGAAAGATCGCCGTGAGCATGAACGCACTCGTGCAAGTAGTAGCCCGAAACGTTTGCAGACGAATAGACACTTGCTGAGCTTGCCCGTTGCAACTCAAGCATGGAATCAAGTACTTGGGTATAGTTAAGCGTCACAAAATGAAAATCGAAAGTTAATGGCGCACTAAAGTTCCCGAGAACAGAAATACGTTCGCGCGGAGCCAACTCATCAAGCCAGCTACAAAGTGACGAGAGGCACTCCCCCGCCGCCTGCTCAACTAAATTGTCGTCAACAAAACTTCCTTTCTCGAATATAAACGCATTAAGATCTGACTCAATGGCAGCTTTGGCATTCACGTATTCAGCAACAGGATCCTCCACGTCCTCCATCAAGTCGACAACGGAAGCATACTCCCCGAGCTTCTTTTCAAAATCTGCCCAGTTTTCAGGACCATCAATGAGAATTCGCTCGGCAATCCTTCCAGCAGGAGAACATTCGCCATGATGCTTATCAGCAAATCCGCGAACAAAGTCCTGGGTAAATGTACCGAGACCCGCTGCTAAATCAAAGCCATTCCCAACGATGACGCAGACATTTACCCTCTCGCTCAATTTTCATATACCTTTCCGTCTAGCAACCGTAATACTCGCGATACCACTTAGCGAAGGCCCTCAGGCCGTCCTCGAGCGGGGTCGCGGGCTTGTAGCCCAAGTCGCGCTGGAGCGCTGTCGTGTCGGCGTAGGTGACGGGCACGTCGCCGGGCTGCATCGGCACGAGCTGCTTGTGGGCCTCGAAGTCGTAGTCCGCCGGGAGCACGCCCTCCTCCACCAGCACGCGCTGCAACGTATCGACGAAGTCGAGCAGGTTCTCGGGATGAGAGTTGCCGATGTTGTAGACGCGGTGGGCGGCGAGCGGCAGCCCGTCCTCGCCCATCTTCACCTCGGGCGCGGCGTCCATGACACGCCTGACGCCCTCGACGATGTCGCCGACGTAGGTGAAGTCGCGGCGGCAGTCGCCCATGTTGAAGATCTTGATGGTATCGCCGCGGCGCAGCTTCTCGGTGAAGCCGAAATAGGCCATGTCGGGCCTGCCCATGGGACCGTAAACCGTGAAGAATCGCAGGCCGGTCGCCGGGATTGAGTAGAGCTTGGAGTAGGCGGCGGCCATGAGCTCGTTGGACTTCTTGGTGGCGGCGTAGAGCGACACCGGCGAGTCCACGCGGTCCTCCTCGGAGAACGGCACCTTTTTGTTGCCGCCGTAGACCGAGCTGGAGCTCGCGTAGACGAGGTGCTTGACCGGGTGATGGCGGCACGCCTCGAGCACGTTGAAGAATCCGATAAGGTTGCTCTCGAGGTAGGCACGCGGGTTCTCGATGGAGTAGCGGACGCCCGCCTGCGCGGCGAGGTTCACTACGATGTCGAAGCCGTTCTGAGCGAACAGGCGCTCGATGAGGGCGGCGTCGCACAGGTCGCCACGCACGAAGATGAAGCGACCGTCGGTGTCGGCCCCGGCCAGCATGCGCAGGCGCGCGTCCTTGATGCCGGGGTCGTAGTAGCTGTTCAGGTTGTCGAGGCCGACGATCACGTCATCGGTCTCCTCAAGCAGCTTCTTGACGAGGAACGCGCCGATGAAGCCGGCGGCTCCGGTGACGAGGACTTTTCTATTTGCCATATATCAATCTCCTAAATATTAAAAGCGCCTAAAGCTCGACTTTTCGGTTGACATATCCCTCCGTTGCATTCTCACGAGGAATAACGCGACACGGATTGCCCACGACAATGGAATGGCTGGGGATATCGCAGTTCACATACGCCCCTGGAGCGATGAGGACATCGTCGCCGACCGTAATGGCCCCGACGATGGTGGCGTTTACGCCGACCCACACGCAGTCTCCCAATACTGGCGCGCCTTTTCTCTTACCACGGTTCTCTTGCCCGATCGTCACGCCCTTGTGCAGGTTGCAGTTCGCACCGATGACAGCGGCCCCGTTCACCGTGATATTAAAGGCGTGCCCAAGGTAAAGCCCTGGTCCAATCTGAGTGGTGCTGGGAATTTCCAAACCATACCTTTCACGCATTCGACGAATCATTAGTCTCCAGATCGGATTATTGGACCTCTGCGCTCTGCGCAATAGCCAAATTAATCTCATAGCGTGCTCAGACCAAAAGGTGGAACTAGATGGATATCTGCCCAAATCGCGACAGCCCCCCGAGCATTTTTCAGCCGCCAATATTAACCCCTCCCCAACGATTTCAGATCTTCAAAAAAGACAATGTCCAATTATGCGAAAAGAAATAGTTCTTCAGATGGCAACGAGACAGCTCTTAACGCACTAAAGTCGTATAGCTATTGCACTTTGCAGCCACATAATGCCTTTTCGCCACGGTACTGATTAGTCCGGATATCCCAACAGCCCCCGATGGGCTTAGGCAGATTCCGATTCGATGTTATGAAATTAGCATCTTGTGCCCCAAACGGCCGGGGAATCATACGGCCTATCGGGAAAGGCGCCATAGTCTAATTTAATATCCAAACCGTTTTCTAGAATGAAACGCTCAACGCGATCGCCAAGCTTTTCTGGATGTCCAGACGAAATGTTATATATACCGTCACCCTTAGCCCCCGTAACCACATCAGCGACAAGGGAGCAGAAGTCACCGTAATCCAAAAAGTCATATTGGCACTGCCCAGTTGTGAAGGGGAATGATTTTTTGCCTTCTGCAGATGCCTTGCAAATTTTAGAGAAAATAGAGGCTCCATAGGGATTGTTGTCGACGATGTAATAGCCACGAAGCCACTGAAGCTCGATATCCGCGTCAGCACAAGTCAACATAGCGGCCTGCCTCAATGCATTCTTCGCTATACCGTACATACTCTGCGGATTGCATGGGGTGCCGGCCCTGATGCCGCCCTCATGGTATCCAATTTCATGCATGCTCCCCATAATCGCCAATCTCCTAAGGGGAGAGCTAGATAGCTTACGAACAAACTCAACGTGCAGAGGAAGATCTTCCATATGCGCAGCCGAATTGTGTTTAAAGCCGTCGCGCCATGCAAGATGAACTATGCAGTCGGGATTCCCCATTTCAGCATAAGGGTCAACCATATCGAACAGGCTCGCCTGAATGCGCGTGACACAATCCGGAATTCGGTTAACCGCCCGATCAACCGCCACGACATCGTTGCCGCGTCTCGTCAGCTCTTCCACAACCCCAATACCGAGAAAGCCATTAGCTCCCGTAACCGCTATCTTCATCGAATCCTCCGAACAGGAAACTTGACTACTCATTCCCATAGAAAACTAAGTCTTTCAACAAATTACAACCGACGAATGCTATTTGGAATTCTGCAGCGCAGAAAGAGGGGGGTGGCGTCTATCTTTATCAGATAAAACCAGCTGAGATTCATCGAAGAGGTCGTCTCCATCAAGCGCAGGCCACTCTATTCCAATTTTGGGATCGTTCCACATGAGCCCGCCCTCGTCGCCGGGATGATAGACATCATCGCATTTGTAACAAAACTCAGCCGAATCGCTTAAAACGAGAAAGCCGTGGGCAAAGCCACGCGGAATGAAGAACTGTCTCTTATTCTCTGCAGAGAGGACCACGCCTTCCCATTTACCGTATGTCGCGCTATCTTTGCGCAGGTCAACAGCAACATCGAATACCTTGCCAGAAACGACACGGACCAGTTTCGATTGCGGATGATCTATCTGAAAATGCAAACCGCGCAATACCCCCCTTACGCTTGAAGATTGATTATCCTGAACGAAAACACAGCCTATCCCTCCAGCTACGAAGTCGGACTGTTTATAGGTCTCCATAAAGTAGCCGCGAGAGTCACCGTAAGCATTGACGTCAACGATCTTCACGCCCTCGATGGAGGTGTCCGTGAAGGTGAAATTCCCGGAAGTGATTGTGTCACCCTGTGCCATTATTTCCATCCTAACTGTTTCTACTGTCCCTGGGCCCTATACCTGGCCTCGGTGGCCTCCTTGGCCGGACGCCACCAGGCCTCGTTGGCCACGTACCAGTCGATCGTCTGCTTGAGCCCCTCGGCGAAGTCGGTGTGGGCCGGCCTCCAGCCGAGCTCGCGCTGCAGCTTCGTGCTGTCGATGGCGTAGCGGCGGTCGTGGCCGGGACGGTCGGCGACCCAGTCGAAGTCCTCGGGGTCGCGCCCCATCGCCTCCAGGATCATGCGCAGGACGGTGATGTTGTTCCTCTCGCCGTCGGCTCCGATGAGGTAGGTCTCCCCCATGCGGCCCTTGGCCAGGATGTCCCAGACGGCCGAGGAGTGGTCCTCGGTGTGGATCCAGTCGCGGACGT
>OLOA01001371.1_pt1 | contig 24355 bp, 20 predicted proteins | sample 1672201 | NCBI WGS metagenome assembly OLOA01 (sample SAMEA3136658, study PRJEB25190) | human gut metagenome
AGCGGAGGCAGGGCGCCGCCGACGGGAAGCGGCGCGGCTGTTGCAGCCGGGGCCTCGGGCACGGGCGCCGCTGGCACCGGAGTCCGAACGGGCGCCGCGGCGGGGGCCGGGTGCTCCGGCTCGAGGTAATGCGGCCCCATCTCGTGCCACGCGTCCGCCTCCGCCCTCCAATCGAGCACCGGCGTGCCGTCCGCGCGCCGCCAGGCGCGGGCATCGTGGTATGCGTAGAAGAAGTTGCCGTAGAAGGCGTTGGCGGAGCCGCGGTCGTCGTAGCCCTTCCCGCGGACGTAGGCCTCGACTTCCTCGAGCGCGGGCCTTTTCGGCCTCGCCTGCGCTTGCGTGTCGTTCATCTCGGTTCTCCCTCCGTCTGAGCTAATCGTCGTTGAAGTCGCTGAAGTCGCTGTCGGCGGCCACGCGCTCGGCGACGCTCATGGCCCTCTTCGCGCCAGACGGGCCGGACTTACGGGCGGAGCGCGGCGCGGGCTTGCGGCGCCAGGTGTTCACGACGTTCTTCCATCGGACGATCGGCACGCCGCCCGCGCGGACCCAGCCGGTGGCCTCGTAGTAGTCGAAGAACTCATCGGGGTCGATCACGCGGTAGGCGGGATTGTCCGGGTCGGGGGCGTCGTAGCCCTTCTCGTGCACGTACTTTCGGACCTGCTCGCGGGTCGGCGCCTTCGACGGGGCGGCCTTCTCCTCGGCTGCGGCCACGGCGCCGGAATCGACGAGATCGGCCCTCAGGTCGTAGAACCTCAGGCCGTTTCCGGCGGCGAGGAACTTGGGCAGCGACATGATGTAGCGGCCGTCGGTGTGCGATGCCGCGTACTCGCGGCGGTATGTGTCGTAGGCGCGGCCGATGCGCGGGAGCGTCCAGCCGTCCGCCAGCGCGCGGGCATAAGCCTCGGCGACGTCGGCGAAGACCTCCGCCTTGCCGATGGACATGCGCATGAGGGCAAGCACCTCGGCGTTGGGGACCGGGACCTCCGTCTCGAGCCCAAGGCCGGCCTCCGATGCGATCTTCACGACCGTGACCGAGTCGCCCGCGGCCTTCGACACCGCCGAGTTTTCGACAGACGGCAGCGCGCCCGCGCGCCCTCTCCCACTAACATCAATAACAACATCCTTGTTAGTGTCGCAAAAATTGGTACACGGTGAAATCGTTTCCCCAGTTGGGCCCGTGTACCAATTTTTGGTACACGGTGAATCTAGTTGCAAACTAACGTTAGTTTGGTCGCCCGTGTACCAATTTTTGGTACACGGTGAATCCTGCGGGTTGTTGATAACCTCGTTTTCGACCCCCTCCCCCGGCAAGTTTTCAACAGCGCCCGCCCCAGTCGATTTCGAGTTATCGACAGGCACGAAACGGCGCTCCTCGGGGATCTCGGCATTGACCACGTAGCGGTTCGAGAGATAGCGCCCTTGGCCCTGCGCGCGACCCTGGTGCACGCTGATGTAGCCGCACTCGACCAGGGTTCGGCGGTGGCGGTAGTAGGTGTTGCGCGACATCGCGAGGTGGGTGCAGATCGTGTCCACGGACGGGAACAGCGAATGGGTGCCCGCGCCGGCATGGGCGCAGAAGTAGGCGTAGACGCCCTTGGCCGACGACGACAGGCGGGTGTCCTCGGTCGCCTTGGCCGAGACGATGCCGAAGCCGCGCTCCATGAGGTCGCCGCCGAAGACGACGACCGCGCCGTCGCGGTCCAGGATCTCGAACGTCTCGTCGAGCTCGTCGCGGGTGCGGCCGGCGGGCTGTGCCGCCATGCCGCGCTCCTTTGCGCTACCCACGACGCTGCACCCCCTCCCGCACGACCTCGGCGGGGATCGGGACCATGCAGAGCTCCCCGTCCCGGTCCTCGCCGTAGGGCGTCACGATGTCGACGATGTAGCCGCCGCGCTCGAGCGCGGCCAGCGCCTCGTCGTAGTCGCGGCGCGGCAGGCCGGCCTCGGCCGCCGCGATGTCGCGCGCCGGGCACTCGATCGCCACCGACATGGGATCGCGCGCCACGATGCAGCAGAAGACCGACTTCTGCTCGAGCGTGAGGTCGCCGTCGTCGAAGATCGGGCGGATACGCCGCGCCCAGAACCTATCGCCGACCGTCATCCTCGCCGTGCCGGCCTGCCTCCCGGCTGACTCTTTCCTTCCCATATGCCATCCCTCCATGGTCATCCATCGCGGGCCCGCGCCCGCATCCTGTGTCTGTATCTACCCAAATGTGCAGATGCGTAATCGCACAAATGCGCAAAAACGAAAATGTGCGGTTGCGTATATGCGCATACGCGTACATGCGTATGTATGCTGATGTGTGGGATGAAAAAGGCACAGGCCGTTTGGACCCGTGCCTGAATCAGCGCGCGTCGACCTTGAGGAAAGTCGATACCTTGATCTCGCTCTGCCCGCCGGCCTCGGCCCTCCTCGGACGGCCGTCGAGAAACGATGCCGCCCTCGCCTCGGCCAGCTCCCCCTCGAGCACCACGGCGACGCCGGGGGCGAGGGAGGCCGCCACGGCCATCGCCACCGGGCCGAACGCGACGCAGTGGAACCTGTGCTCGACGCGGCGCGAGCCCGCCGCCTTCTCCTGGGACAGGCAGAAGCGCGCGTGCGCGGGCCCCCTGTCCGGCTCCGTGAACTCCACGGGCCCGAACACGAGCCCCGACACCACGATCCTGTTGACCGTTTCCAAACCCCGGCTCCTTCCTTCCCAAGCCATCCGTCTCGGAGGTTAAGCCGCCGGCTGCGGCGGCCTGGGGCTCTTTATGCCCACTGAGGGGGAGTTTCAACGCACGGGTTGCGCGATTTACGGCAAACGAAGGCGCTTTTCTCCATAAACGGTCCATATGGAGAGAAAAACACAACTCGATCGGGGGCATTTCCGCGGTTCGCCCATGGGATTGGTAGGCATCGATTCGAAATTGGAGCCATGGGTACGGGAGGTTTCCACGCCCTAAAAATGAAAAAGCCCCCTGAATAGGGGGTTTGAAAATAGGAGGGGGCGATAATTGCAGCCATCGAACAGCACCGCACGCGCCTCGAGCTCGCACAGCACTTCGTCGAGCAGCACCCGCATAGCCGAGCCGCGGGCGACGTTCACAAGCGACGCATCGCGCGTGAGCAGGCTTCCCCACGAATGCAGGTGCTTGGGATTGCCAGCCTGCACGATAAGGCCCACACTTCGACGGGCAACGCGCACCACCGACACCGGAACGCCAGGCGCAAGGCGCTGCACATACGGAATGTTGTATGTGCCCGATTTGCGGTCGAACAGATGCACAATGGCGGCATCGGCGCGGCCCAAATACAAATCGACAAGCGCAAGATAGCTTCCCAAATAGGCCCGAGAACAGGGAAAGCCCTTGCCAGAAATCGCATGGGCGATAATGTCGCCCGAAATATCGCCGCCCGAAATAACGAAGGGATCGGCGGCGGGAGCTATCTCGGGAATAGCCGTCGCATAAGGAGAAGAAGGGGTCGCAGCAGATGCGGGCGCAACGGGAATGGGGCCCGTCGAGGCTGGCGAGCCGCCCGTTTTCGACGCCTCGATATAGCGCTCGACATCGGCGCGCGTGAAACGCAGCTTGCGACCCACGCGATACGACGCAAGCTCGCCCGATTTCGCAAGCGAGTACACGGTGTTGCGACCCACGCCGAGCAACGCCGATACGTCTTCGACCTGCAATGCCTCGTCTTCGCGCACGAAAGCCCCTTTCCTGTCAAAACTGTTCTCGATTATAGATTATTCGGAACAAGAAATAATAAGGAAAAAGAAAAGGCGACCCGAAGACCGCCTTTCGTTCGACATGAAATGGATGGTGGCGCGCCAATCGCGCCTTTCGTCACGCAATCTGATTCACAACCGCCGGCGGCCAGGCAAAGCATTCGTTATGCAAGGCGGCTAAGAAGCAAGCGGCGGGTGCGCCAATCGCGTCTTATGCCGCCCATATGCATTGCAGCGCTGGTTGCCCAAGATGCGCTTGGCCTATTCCACGCCCACCATGACGTCGGTCGACTTGATGATGGCGACAGCCTTCTCGCCCTCGGCCAGGCCGAGCGACTCGATTGCCTCGTTGGTGATGGAGCCGATGACCTTGTTGCCGTCAGAGAGCTCGAGCGCAACATGGCCGTTCACAGCGCCTTCTTTAATGGAAGTGATGGTGCCCACGAGCTGGTTGCGCGCGGAAATGTTCTTGATGGGCTCGCTGCCTGCGGCGAACATCACGTTGGAAGCCTTGATGATGGCGAATGCCTTTTTGCCCTCGGCGAGCCCGAGGCCCTTGATGGATTCCATGGTGATATCGGCCTTGATGGCATAGCCCTCGAAGTCGATGGACACAACGCCGTTCACGGAGCCTTCGACAACGCTGGAAATGGTACCTTCGAACTGGTTGCGTGCAGAAATCTTCATGCGGGCGCTCCTCTCTTTTTTGATGTATGCGTTTAAGGATCCGAGCCATACGGAGCAACCCGAGCTCGGCGCACGTCTCGACAGAACCGATAATCGCATATCCGCAAAGTTAAGAAAATACCGCGCTCGAATCGGCACATCGCCCAGCCCCGTTCGCCCCCGTTCGTGCCAAACCGACTGAAGCTTCAATGCACGAAAAACGAACGACAACAGAACGAAACGAAGCGACACATAACTGGATTGACGATTCGATAGAACCGCGATTCCCCTGCCCTTGTCGCCTCCAGAATTCACAGGGCTTCAATAGCCATCATTACCATGGCTTTCTCGGCACTTCCCTTCCCTATATAGTTGCATTGCTATTCGCTATCTATTACGCAGATAACTAGCTACCAGTTTTTACTGATTGACATCACCATATCACGCCCCTATTCTGTTCAACAGACCAAACGAGTAGGGAAATGGGAATTTCGAAAGGAGCCCCGAATGCGACACACGAAACGAATGCCGAACTCCCGGTAGATTCGCTTTCACACCTGCCGGGAGCTCCACCGACCAGCACATTCCCATTCGCGATGGGAACCAGCCCATCGAACTATGTAAGGAGACTTTCCAATGAGCCAGTTCATCAATAACCCCGAGCACACCTTCGGCTTCGACACCCTGCAGCTGCACGTCGGCCAGGAAAGCGCCGATCCCGCCAGCGACGCCCGCGCGGTGCCCATTTACCAAACCACGAGCTACGTGTTCCGCAATTCCCAGCACGCCGCCGACCGCTTCGGCCTGGCCGATGCCGGCAACATCTACGGCCGCTTGACGAACTCCACCCAGGGCGTGTTCGAGGACCGCATCGCCGCACTTGAAGGCGGCGTGGCTGGCCTGGCCGTGGCTTCTGGCGCCGCCGCCATTACCTACACGCTGCAGGCCCTCGCGCAGGCCGGTGACCACGTGGTTGCGCAGAAAACCATCTACGGCGGCTCGTACAACCTGCTCGAGCACACGCTTTCGCAGTTCGGCGTCGAAACCACCTTCGTCGACGCGCACAACCTCGCCGAGGTCGAAAGCGCCATCAAAGACAACACCACCGTCATTTACCTGGAAACGCTCGGCAACCCGAACTCCGACATTCCCAACGTCGATGCCATTTCCGAAATCGCCAAGAAGCACGGCCTGCCCGTCGTAGTCGACAACACCTTCGGCACGCCGTACCTCTTCCGCCCGCTTGAGCACGGTGCGAACATCGTGGTGCATTCCGCGACCAAGTTCATCGGCGGCCACGGCACCTCGCTTGGCGGCGTGATCGTCGACGGCGGCAACTTCGACTGGAAGGCAAGCGGCAAGTATGCCGAAATCGCCGAGCCCAACCCGAGCTACCATGGCGTGAGCTTCGCCGAAGCCGCAGGCCCGGCCGCATTCGCGACCTATGTGCGCGCCATTCTGTTGCGCGACGAAGGCGCCTGCATCTCCCCGTTCAACGCATGGATTCTGCTGCAGGGCACCGAAACACTGTCGCTGCGCGTCGATCGCCATGTCGAGAACACGAAGAAGGTCGTCGAATTCTTGACCAACGACCCGCACGTGGCTTCCGTGAACCACCCGAGCCTGCCCAATCACCCCGACCACGAGCTCTACGAGCGTTACTTCCCCAACGGCGGTGCCTCCATCTTCACGTTCGAGATTAAGGGCGGCCAAGAAGCAGCTTGGAAATTCATCGACAGCCTGCAGATTTTCTCGCTGCTCGCCAACGTCGCCGACGTGAAGAGCCTGGCCATTCACCCGGCAACCACCACGCACTCCCAGCTGACCGAGGCCGAGCTTGCCGATCAGGGCATCACGCCTTCGACCATTCGCCTGTCCATCGGCACCGAGAACGCCGACGACATCATTTGGGATTTACAGCAGGCCTTCGCCAAGCTCGACTAATTTCAGGCGAAGGGCAACCGCGCATGGCAAGCCACAAGGCCGCGCCACGAATCGCAAAGCTGAGATAGAGAAAGCCCTGGAAGTCGATTCCAGGGCTTTCTTGCGATTTGCGACTCATTAGCCAGCTAGCGATCGGCCGAAAACGCAGGAGGCACATTCGGCGTGAGCAGCGTTTTCGCCTGTTCCTCGCATGCGGAAATATTCGCCTGGAGCGTTTTGCGGTATTTGCCGCGGCTCACGCCCTCGTCAAACACGCCGCCCGCATACGTCAAAACATCGAGGGCAATGTTGCCGCCGTTCGGGAGCTTGTCGACCGACGTGACCATGCTTGCGAACTGCGCATCGGCATACACGTTCGTCTCGAACTGGTACTGCAACAGCGTTTGCCCGCCGTCGAGCGCTGCCAAAATACCCGAATCGCGCGCCGCGTCGAGCACGCCGTCGGCTTCCTCGCGATAGCCTTTAAGCAGCCACGCGTCGCCGAACTCCTTCGCCTCGACAAGCCACGCGGGCAGCTTCCGGCCATCGCCGCCCGCCTGCGACACGTCTCCGTCGACCTTCGCCGCCTGCATACCATCGTCAATCGAGGAGCGCAAATTCGCCGCCGCGGCCAAATAATTCTTCACGCTCTTTGTGAGCTGCTCGTCTTCGTTCGAGCCCACAAGGGAATAGAACCTATCCTCAAGCGCCTGTTGCGCGCCACCTTCGGGAATGCTCGCGCGCAGCGACGAATTCGTGGCAATGCTGAAATACCAGTCCAAAAACGCGTCGGTTCTGCCCGAACATGTCGTATATGAGCTCTCAAGCGAATCTTTCAACTGAGATGACATCGTGCGCAGGTTCGCCTCGTCGGCCGAAAGCGAGCTGGCGAGCGCATCGATTTTCGCCTGGTCATACAGTGCGCCGTCGATGGAATAGACCGATTTTCCCGCAAGTTCGCGGGCGATTTCCTGCAGGGCCGTGCCGTTTTCGGTTTGCATGGCCATGCCGACCTTCGCCTCGCCCCAGAAAAAGCCCGCCACGAGCGCGACGGGGAGCACCGCCGCCATAACAACGTAGCGCCGCCAGATGGGCTGCGTCGCGTCGTCGCGCTTGATCGCGTCGACCGAAACGAAAATCTTGCGCAGCTCCTGCACGGGAAGCGCGCACAACCCAATGAGGTTCGCCATGCCGAAAAACGCGCCCGCGCACAGCGCCGTGCGAATGGCGAAGCAGATGGGCACCGACACTTTCGAAGCCTGCATAAGGCCATAGCTCGTAAGGCTGTCGACAATCCACGAGCCAACGCCCGCGTTCCACATGAGCGCCGAAGGGGAATTCTCGAACGGCATGGGCGTTTTCGCGAAGGCGTCGAGCACCGTTTCGACAGGCTGCCCGAAACTGGGGTCCATCGCGCAATACACGCCATACGCAACGCACAGCAGAAAGCCGACGATGGCGCAGCTCCACAGAAATTCGCCTGACGCCTGAAACGCGGGCTCGTATTCGCGGCGTGCGTAGCGACGCATGAGCAGCAACACCACGGGATACACCACCACCGCGGCGAAAATGAGCACCCATTCGGCGATGTCCCACTTCGGCGATTCGAGGAACAAACTCGCCATGCATGCCGCAGACACGCAAAAACTCACGATAAAGCTGAAGATACGGCCGTTGTTCACGCGCGCGAACAGGCCGCCCGCCGCATATTTGAATTGGCGGTGCGTTTTACGCACAACCACTTGGTACACCACGCCCGCCGTTGAGGCGAGGGTGAAAAACGCCCAGAACAGCGCCAAAAACGGCGCGGGCATTTTCATCACGGCGAAGCTCAGCAAATAGACGGTTACGACAAGCAGCGCCGCCTTGGCGAAATACGTGGCGAGACGCTTGGCGGAAGAGTCACCTAGAAGGCGGCGAAGTGGGTCGAGGCCGTGGGGGCCGAGTTTTAAGGACGACTCCGCCGAAGTCGGAATCTTCTCCAGCGATGGCTCGGTTTCGAAGGACGGCTCTGTTTTGACTGGCGACTTTTCAAAGGAGGCTTTCACTTCGGCAGGTGGTTTCACCTTAAATGAACCACCGCCCTTGCTCCCACTGGCCGAAACGCGCAGCGAAGCGCTCGCTCCGGTTGGGCGCTTCGACTGTATGCGAGAAAAATCAGGCTTCATGGGGATGACTCCCGGGACGACGTTGAATCATACATAGTATAGAGCCATCCGCAACACGCCGGCCAATCGGACGCAATTCTGAACATTTCTGCAAGCATGCAGCATGTTAGCTACGAATGTCCTTCCGCGACAAGATTCCTTATCCCCAATTCGCGCAGATAGAGCTCCCCGTGTCGTTCCTCGAAAACATTGGCACTTTCGACGAAACGAATCTTCGGGAATGCCCCACGAACGCTCTTGAGAGACGTCAGAGGAATCGCGACCGACGGCACATCGCCATTCCAATTGAAAGCCAGGCGCCGCAACTGCGCCCATCCGCGAACGGCTGCCGCTTCTTCGCCAAAAGCCTTAATGCACTTCAGCAGGTTATCGTCCTCATCGAAAGAAAGCCAGGGGTACGCATCTTCAAGAGCGCCGTCTTCCAGGAAGATTTTATTCTGCTGATAAATTTGCCCAGTATTCTTATTATCGGAGCTGCAATAGTGAACGCCGAGCTTTAATTGCGACTCACTCGCGTAAGAAAGCAATGCGAGCGCCTCCGACTCGCTGCCCGCAACGGGAACCCCGCCGCCATACCAATAGTCGTAGAGGTAATTAAAGGGTCGTTTGCGCAGCTTGAATCCGCGTGATTGAAACTCACCCTCATTGCACAGAGGAAAGCAGAATTCCAGCAGATTGACACCCCTTACCCCTATCGAGTCAAGGCGCAAGAGGAGCGCGCGCATTGCATCGAGGTTCCCAGGGATTACAGGCATCTCAACGACCACGGAAGGCAACGCAGAAACCGCCATGACGATTCGATTAAATATGGGGGCCTCAGCACAAGGAACGTCTTCGGGCTTGATGCTGAAGCGCATCTCATCAAGCCCCGCTTCAACCAACCCCGCCAAGCACGCCCCATCAAGCAGGTCGCCACACGTATACAAACGAACATGAACACCAGGGTAGAGTTCTTTTGCCCGACGAATGAACGATTCCACCTGCTTTCTATGCAGTAACGGCTCGCCGCCCGTCACGGCAAGACAATCGAATTGAGCTCCCGAGGCATGCGCAGCTTCAAGTTCGCCAACGATATCGCGTTTATGGGTCAAAAAATACTCGTAGTGGTCCTGGTTGGGATTGAAGCAGAAATAGCAATTCCGCGTACAGCGCAAGTCGATAAAAAATGTCGCTGTTCGCTCCCCCTTTCGACAGGCCAAGCATGCAGGAGAAATCCAGCCGCGCCACAAGGAGCCTTCACCATTTTCGCAATGGCAAGAACACGCCGCGGCAACTTCGGCGCGACGCGATCGAGGGCACGATTCCAAAGCCTCGAAAGGAACGCCGAAGGCGGCGACAGCATGTTCGTAGTCGCGTTCGACCTGGTCGAATGCCTGTGCGTACTTGTGGACGTCCATCAAATCCTCCTACTTGCCAATGCGGCCAATCAGCAAATCGAGCCGCACGTCGTCAACATGGGCAACCACCGTTGCGACTTGCGCAAATGCGCCGTAGCATCCGCGCGTATCCTTTTCGATTACCTTATTGGCAAAAGCGACGATCCAGGTAAGCACATGAGACGTCAAGAAGTCTTTCGAAGTTCGCAACGCCCGTACGCATTCCGCATCGCGGCCGTCGGCGAAGCAATCGTAGGCACGCGTACCCATGTAGGCAAGATACTCCATCATGGCAGCAATGTGGTCATCGGGGAAGTGGCGCTCGGCCTGAAGCTTCAAACCGGCAGCGTGATATGCCGCCCGAACATTCAGCGTACCGCATTGAAACAAAGCCTGCTCTGTGCCCACATAAGGAGACTCCCAAGAGCTCACATACGAATCGCCGGGAATCTGGAACAGCTTCGCATAGTCGGACTTCATTTCGGCCGCATATTCGGAAGGCGATTCGTGAACGGCACCTTGGCGCGAATCGATGTAGGCAAGCGCGGCTTCCGCGCATTGCTCAAGCGCACGCGCTCCATCGCCGACAATGCGGCGATTGTTGGCCTCGCGACCGCAATCGGAAAGAGCCGCAGCCTCATGCGCGATCGTTTCACGCGTTTGCTTCCCAAAATACCTCGCAATAGAATCACTCGAACAATCGCCGCCGAAAACCTCATGCAGAAGATCATACAGATACGCACGGCAAGCGAGATCCATGCCGATTCGTTTTTCAAGCTCTTCGTCGAACATTCCGTCATTCCTTTCGCCAGACGGCGGCACTCGTTTTTCATCACGTCTACGAGAACGCCATAAAGAAGAAGCCGCCGCGTCGCATTCGATGCGCGGCGCGGCGGCAAAAGCAAATGATTACCAGGTCAGTTCGACAGCAGATTCGTCGAACGAGCAATCTTTGGCCTTGATGAGAACATTCGGATGGGTCTCATCAGGGCTCGGAAGCACCACGATAGTGCCAACGTTCAAATCGTCGCCATACTTCGCGCGCAGTTCGTCGACATCGCCGAAGTCGAGAGCACGATTGGGGCAACCGGCAACGCACGCAGGCTGGCTACCGTTAGCACGAATGCCGTAGCAACCATCGCATTTGCCAGATACACCCTTTTCGGGGAAATACTTCGGATGGCCGTACGGGCAGCTCATAACGCACATGCGGCAGCCGATGCATTTTTCTTGGTCCTGAATGACCGTCCCGTCCTCAGTCTTCTCAATGGCGCCAACTGGGCAGTTCTTCATGCAAATCGGATCTTCGCAATGATTGCAGCTTGCAGAATAGCTATACGTTTTGACGTCGGGGAATGTGCCGACCGTGTAGCTCTTCACTCCACGATACAGCGTCCCAACCCCAAGACGGTTTTTATCCTTGCACGCCACTTGGCACGCGCGGCAGCCAATGCAGCGCGTCATATCGAAGTAAAAACCAAAAGCCATGATTCCCCCTTAGCCAAGATCGAGGATGCGTGCATCGATGTTGCAATCGTCCTCCAACGCCGGCCCGTCATATTTCTCGAAATTGCAGTTATTGTTGTTGTAGCTCGTTACACCACCACCAGAAATGTCGTTTCCGGTCAGGTAGTTATCGGCACCACCTTCGTCAATTCCGGTCTCTTCGTTCACGCGAACCCAAGAACCATGGGGAATGCCAACCTCGCCCGGCATAAGGTTTTCCATGCAGCATGCCTTGCGTAGCACTTCGCCATACTTCGTCCAAACACGAACGGTGTCACCATTCTCGATGCCCTTCTCCTTTGCGTCGGACGCATTGAGAAAGACAGGGTTCGCCCACGCCTCACGCAGCCAAGGGCAGTTATCGAAGACCGAATGGGAGCGGCGGAAATAATGCGGGTTGAACAGCAGGTAAGGATACTCGCCCTTTTCGCCGCCAATCTTTCCGTCTTTGAACGTGGTCTCGTAGCCCAACGTAGGAACGATGTACTCAGGATAGGGAGCGTATTCGTGATCGCACAAACCAATGCTGTTGAACAAGTCGGCCTTCGCCTGGCAGGTAATCTCGAACTTGCCGCTCTTGGTCGTCAGCGGCTTGCCCTCGGGATCCTTGATGAAATCGGAGTAGCCGATAAAGGACGAATACTTGTCGCCCTTCTTGCGCTCGACCTGGTAACCACCATTGGAAATGAATTCCTTCAGGGTCACGCGACCGGTCTGAGGCTTGCCCTCAACTCCCCATTCGGCGATATCTTCGTCGGTGATGGTCACAAGGGTCTCGAACTTGCCCGAATCGTCATTCTTGATAACCGTCGCGGTAGCGATGCTGTTGAAGAACGCCTGTTTCTCGCTGATCGGGTAAACGGTCTTCGGATCGACGCCGAGAGCCTCCATGATCAAGGAGTTGATTTGAACGTCGGTCTTGGCCTCATACAGGGGCTCGGTCACCTGCTTGAAGCAGAAAAGGAACTCGCGGTTCGAAGCAGACAGGCCACCGGGAACCTCCCACTGGGTGGTGACGGGCAAGACGATGTCGGAATACATCGCTTGGGTCGTCATGAATTGCGCCTTCGAAAGCACGAAGTCCATCTTGCGATGCGCCTCAATGCCACGCTTCATGTTCGGGCCAGTTTGCAGGTAGGCGTTCTCGTCGTGAATAATGCAGTGGATATCGCACGTACGATCTTCACCGGGCTGAGAGCCCTTGCCCGAATACCAGTCACCGACCATGCGGTACTTGCCGGTCATGCACGCTTCCCAAACCTGGGGACCGGGAATAACGCCGTCGATTTCGTTTTTCAGGCTGGGGTAGCCAGTCTTGCCGGCCTTCACCAGCGAAGGACCGCCATTGCCAGCATTGGCATGATAGTTGTTGGCAACGCAATTGCCCGGCTTGCCCATATGGCCGCCCATAGCGCCAACCGTCATGAACAGCTGCGGAACGTTCTCGCAGCCATTGCAGCGCGCGGCAGCGAAGTTGTGCAGCAGCCACACGTTCTTTTCCTTGCCGATTTCACGTGCGAACCAGGTAATCTTGTCCGTCGGAACGCCGCAAATCTCAGAGGCCCACTCGGCATCATGCTTCACGCCGTCGTATTTGCCCTCAAGGTAGTCAAGGAAGTTAACGTCTTCCTTCAAGTCTTCGGGCTTATGGTCGGCGTCAAAACCAACCGTGTATTTGTCGAGGAAGTCCCAGTCGACGACATTGCCCTCGGCCTTGTCGAGACGAATCATTTCCGAAGCAACGCCCAACAAGAATGCCGTGTCGGTACCAGTGCGAATCGGAATCCACTCGGCATCGAGCATCTGCGCAGACGCGGTGTAAATCGGGTCGACGGTGATGAATTTGACGCCGGCCTCCTTAGCGCGAATGTAGTGATAGCTCGGCGTACCAGCGGCAGACCATGCAGGATTCGAGGCATAGAACACAATCGTATCGGCATTGAGCATGTCGGTACGGTCGTTGCACACGCCTGCGTCGGTGCGGGGAATGCCAATCGTATTGGCGGTGTTCAAAAGATAGGCGCCATGAGAGGTCGTGTCGGCGGTGCTGGTGTGTCCGCCCCATGCCAAAAGCGGTGAGAAAGCTAGGCGAGAACCATAGCTTCCCAGAAGGAATGCCTGGTTGCCGTACTTTTCCTTGATGGTTTTGAACTGGTCGGCAATATAGTCGATTGCCTCGTCCCAGCTAATACGTTCCCATTCGTCTTTGCCGCGAAGCTCGCCATTCGGATTGTCGGGTGACCAGCCCTTGCGCTTGATGGGATACTTCAGGCGATCAGCGCCAAAGCATTGTTGCTGCTGAGTTTTACCGCGAACACAACCGCGCTGCTGAGGATAGTCGAAAGAGTCCTCATGGGTGTCATCGGTTTTCTGGCGAACAACGGCGCCGTCCTTGACCATGACCTTGTTCATGCAGCGGCCGCCGCAGTTATGCCAGCACGCCGCAGGAATCCACTCGCCGCCCTTTGCGGGATCGACGGGCAAACCCGTCTCCTCGGTCGTCTCGAGGCTCGACTCCGCAGAGCAGCCGGTCGCAGCAAGACCCGCAACGCCCGCCATAACAGCAGCAGATGCCCCCAAGAAACCACGACGGGAAATATTATTCGTACCCACTGTCAGTTTCCCCCTTCAGATTTCTACATCGCGCACGTTGCATAGAACGCGTAGCGGGCAATGGCAACGCCAATCACCAGCAATGCGCACATGGCAATCGCAAGCATTTTCTTGTTCTCGAGTTTGGAAGCCGCAAGCGCAAGCGCAGCGGAAGCGACGGGCGCAACCACCAAGCCGACAGCCTGCGTGACGGGGCTTGCGCCCTGACCGCCAAACGCAGCAACCTCAAGCGCCAAACCAATAGCGAGCGCAGCGTCAACGATGAGCAACGCATAAAGAGCCGGCTTCTTGGTGACGTCAACCGACCCGAGCACGGCGCACAGACCGAGACCCATAGCCAAATCTCCTGCGAAAAACGAGAGCACCGTTGCTGGAGCATTGCTCCACACGGCATTGCCATACACGTCCACATACGCGGTGGCCATAAGCACCATGCACACCACAGCAGCGACGGCAGCAACGACGCGCAACGCAAACGGGCTGTTTTTCTTAGCAAGCGTGATGATAAGGTCGACAATCACAAGCACGAAGAAAATGCCTGAAGCCGCAACTTCTTTGACCATTCCAGAACCAAAGTTCACCGTGCCAGCGCTGACCGAAGCAAGCGCACGCGGAATGCTCTGGACATGCGTCGAGGCAGCTATCATGCCAACCGCAAACAAGACCACGATCACCAAGGGAACGAGCCACGGGCGCTCACCCGTGCGCGTGCGCTGGAAACAGGTTTCAAACGCATACGCACCTGCCGCCATGCCCCCTAGCAACGTAAAAAGAAATAAGGATTCAAGACCCATGTTCCCCCTCTTTCCTCAACGCCCGCATTATGCAGGGCGTCCGATTCAGTGGCGCGCGCTTCGCCTGCACGAGCCCGCATTCAGACCCAAACAACGCCACGAGGCGACGCAGCGACGGTTTTGCCGAATGCATGTCATCAGGAAATCAGCTAATTCTCCTCGGTGCGTTTTATAGCAAAATTGTCGTGCGACAATCAATAGTGTCGCACGACAATTAATTGAGTGAATTATTCTATTTTAAGAATATAAAACGGAAAGCCTCCTAGCGTTTCGCCACGTCATCCTCTTGTTTCGAAGTGAAGCCCTCACCATAAGCGCTCGGAACCACGAACGTTCCGTCGTTGTCTTGCATGCCCTCGTAGGTGAGATGCATCTTGCGCAGCGACAAGGCGATTTCGTCATGGCCATACGTTTGAGCTACATCGTCGAGAATCGCCGAGAGGTCCTTTTCGGCTTCCATAAGCGTGATGCGAGCGCTCTTGCGGCACTCGGCTTGCGCCTCAAGAGACATAATGCCCTGCAGTTCCTTGGGGATGATAAGGTCTCGCACCTCGACCGAAACAATGGAAATGCCCCAATCGGAAACCTTCTTGTCTACGGCATCGCGAAGTTCTTGATCGAGCTGGTGGCGGCGCATAACCACATTTTGCAGCGAGGCGCGGCCGATGGCATCACGCAGCGCCGTTTGCGCAGAAAGGGCAACCGCAAAATAGCAATCCTCTACTTCGGTGCACGCCTTTTCGGGATCCCAAATCACCCAAAACAGCACTGCATCAACGTCAAGGGGAACAAGGTCGCTCGTTAAAGCCTCTTCGGCGCCAAAAGGAGTCACATTCATGCGCTGATCAACGCGCAGCGTGCAAAACTCAAGCAGCGGAATTGTGAAAAACAGCCCCGGCCCCGCGAGACGGTTGAATTTTCCCAAACGCATAACCACAGCGCGCTCCCAGTCCATACATACATGGACGGAAGAAAGCATCGCGAGGGCAACGGCCACGGAAACAAGAATGCCCACGAGCGTAAGCTCTCCGCAAATCGCAACGGACGCCGCAAGCACCGTCGCGAACGCCGCTATCGAGAACGCCACCGTCACCATAACGGCGCCGTTGCGCGTAGCTTTTTTTGCCGGATCGGAGCGGTACGCATCCGCCGCTACGCCGAATTCCATTTCGGAGCGACGATACGTATCCTTCTGCCCAAGAGGCGACATTTCATCGCTTTTCCTTTTCATGGCCCTCCTTCATCCTCCTTACGCACGACGATACGAGTTTCGGAATATCGTCATACGCCACCCCTTCTTCCAGGCATCCCTTCACAAACGACTCGACAAGAGCATCAATTTCCGGCGCAAGCTTTGGAGAGGCCCCCTCGTCGTTTACGAATACTCCGCTGCCGCGTACCGTGGTCACATAGCCGTCTCGCTCAAGGCCCATATATGCCTTGCTGACCGTGTTGTAAGCTATACGCAAATCTGCAGCATATTTGCGCACCGTAGGAAGCTTCTCCCCCGGTTTGTAGTAACCAGACGCAATAAGGTAAGCGATACGATTGCGTAGCTGCACCCACATGGGCAGATCGCTCGCTTCGTCAAACTCAAACGCCGGTATTTCCTTGCTTTGATTCACGTACTTCTTTCTTCTCGTTTACGTAAGAGGAGCAACGCCGCATGCAACTATGCTGATTCGAAGACACAATCCGCCGACTAATACCAAAACGGCGAGCACCGCCGCAGTCGAGGCAAGGGCGCCTCGACCAGCAAAGAGCAAAATCATTTCCGCAATGAACGGAAGCACGATGCCGCATGCAACAAACCCTATCCAAAACGGAATGGACAGCGCGCCATCCATAAGGGAGGCAAACGCCGCCGAATCGATATTTTTAGCACTCACGAGCAGCGCGATTGCCGCAATCGATTCAATCACGATAAAGGCAACATCCGCGGGAATCAAAAAATGGTGCCATAGACGCATCGCGCGAACGTCTTCGCATGCGCAGGCGGCCAGCATCACAACGGCACACCCGCACGATAGGGCCGACGCGACAAACAGGACAGACAGCCACGGCGACTGCCACACCTTCACCGCAATGACGCTTTTCAATAACAAAGCCGTATACACCATGACAATGAAGGCCACGGGTATACCCGCAAGCTTCACGACAGATACGAACCTTCGCATCGCCAGAGGCAATCTAAGCAAAGCATCCGAGAGCGCGACCACGAGGCACACCGAAAGAAAAACCAAGACGAAAGCGCCGATCGACACCAGGCTGTTCGTCGGATAAAGGAAGAGGTAATAAAATGCCTCGGGACGACCAAGGTCGGCAACAAGGCAGAGCACGCCCGCGAGGATGGAGACAAGGCCGGTGCCATACACGAAAGTTTGAACATATCGGCGAGTCGACTCGGAAATCGCGGCGCAGGGCGCGCGAAGAACCCCTGAAACCGCACGATCGCGACCCCAAACGCACCCAGCAACGTCGGCAAGGGCGACAAGTGCGAACGCGCCCGCGGAAACTCCGCCAAGAAATAGGTACACGGCTATCAATTCGCTAAAACTCACATGCACCTCCCGCTTTTCTCCGTCCGTGACAATCTACCACGCGTCCGTCGCACGACAATCGACAAATCCCGCAAAAGTTAATCGAGATTTCGCATTCAAAACGAAAGAGGGCACACCAACGGCACCTATCCCACACCTTGCATCATGCTCGAATGCCCTTCGACGATTTCACATTCTTTTCCCGAAAACACGAAGCTCATATATTCAAGTAGTGGCGCCCGTCATGCCGAGCGCCACCATCAAGCGGTTTCTTCACGTTGCTCGCCCCAAAACCCGGCGCGAGTCCCTTCTGCAAAGGTTCGTGCAAGTCGCTACCAGCTCGCCTCAATTTCGCGAATGCGCTGGTAAAGCCATTCGTTTTGGGGAACTTCGATGCCGTGTTCGGCGGCGAGCCGACAGATGGTACCCGAGAATTCCTCGACCTCGGTTTTACGGCGCGCGATGCGATCTTGCGCCATGGACGGCATGCCTGCGGGGTCGAGCGTTTCGAGCAGTTCGACCATCTGCGACAAGTCAGCCTCGGCGATGGCGATGCGTTCTGCGTTCGCCACCACGCGAGCCTCGCGCATAGCCGCCACCAGGCTGCGGCGCTGCTCGCTTCCGCGCTCGGTCGCGCTGCCGTAAGTGCCGCCATACACCATGCACGTTTGGTTGACGCCCACATTCATCATGAGTTTCGTCCACATGCGACGCTTAATATCGGGCTCCACCACATGGGCGATGCCCACGCGGGAATATAACTCGGCAATGTCGGCCACCACGGCGGGGTCGGTATCGGGCGCCGCGCCGAAGCGGATCTCGCCTGGCCTGCCATATGTGAGTTCGTTGTTCAAGAACACGGCGTCCATGCCCTGGCAAATGCCGAGCACCGTGCGCTGCCAGCCGAAACGTTCGGCGATTTTTTGCTCGCTCGTAATGCCGTTGCACAGCGACGCAATGCGCGTTTCGGGGCCCACAACGGCTTCCATGGTATCGAGCGCTTGGTTGAGGCCGGTGGTTTTAATCGTAAGAATCACTAAGTCAGCGGGAGTCGCTTCGCTCGCGCGCACACTGCGCAAACTGTACGGCTCGCCGTTAATTTTCAGCTGATCAGCCGCGTGGCGCTCGTAGCGCGCATCGTCCATCACGAATTCCACGGCGTCGTCGCCGAGCACGCGGGCAATCATGCTGCCATACAGCAGCCCCACGCCGCCTTTGCCGATGAATGCAACTTTATTGATGCGCATTGGATGCAACCCTTTCTTTGGACCCGCCGCCAGCGAGCCGAACGCAACGCCTTCGCCGCCTTGGTATCGAAACCCCAACACAGCGCCGAATCGCGATAGCGCCGGCGGCGTTTTCCCGAGGCTCACAGCCACAACCTTTAGAACAAACCGCCTCGGCAGACCGACCCCATTGGGCAACGCTCGCCCGAAGCTCACGCCCTTTATTTATAAACCTCGCTGCGATGGCCGATTGAAAATATTTCTACGATAAGCTTATCGTCCTCGATGATGCATAAGATTCGATAATCGCCAACACGATATCGCCACTCGCCCCCTCGATTGGCCGTAAGCCCCTTGCCATGTATGCGGGGATCATCGCATCCCTCAAGGTTCTTCCCAATCCATGAAAGAATCAGCCTCGCATCAAATCGGTCCATCTTTTTTAGCTGCTTCAACGCCGCCTTGGTGTATTCGACACGCCAAGACATCTACAGGCCCAACTCTGCAAGCACTTGAGCGTGCGTGTAGCGAGTGCCGTCATCTTCCTCGACGGCGGCTCGCAACGCTGCCAAATCATCCTGGGTCTCTATTTTTTCGAAGACCGCATCACGAATAAAATCGGAGATGGTTTTGCCTTCGAACTTCGCATACTTCCGAACCACCGCAGCGTCGACATCGTCTATCCGCATAGTCATCGTAGACATTTCCAGCTCCTTTCTCTTGCTGAATACATTGTATTCTAACAATTTGACTGCGCGAACGCAAGCAAGCCAAAGCGCGATTCGAACTCAAACAAACCAAGAAATTCCAACTTGGCATATTTGCTAATTTCTAGCAGTAGACAGGTCATCGCCTTATGCGCGCTTCATGCTTTACGACACGAGCATTTCGGTTTGGCTTCGGCAGGTGGCAAGCATCTCTTCAATATTGGAGCGGAATCCATCGTATTGCGTACCCTTGTCGAACATCCCTTTAACATAGTTGAATGCATCAGATGCAATATTACCTTGACCAGCAATGTCTTCGACAGAAGATACCATTGAGTCGAATCGGCTGTCAGAATAGACAAACGTCTCAAACTGATACGCAAGTACCGTTTGCTTAGCGTTGTGAGCTTTCGAGATACCCGAGGCAGGCGCAGCATCAATCACATTTTGCGCCTCTTGTTTGTATTCGTCGAACAGAGGGGCATCCTCAACACTTTCCGAATCAACGAGCCACGATGGAATATTGGAACCATCTTCCAAATGGACAGCATCGCAGCCTTCGCCTGTTTCCAGAAGTTTTTTCAGCTCTCGAGCCGTCTCAACGCAGTCGTTAACCTGTTTGGTCAGTTGAACATCGGCATCCGAACCAACCAAATCATAGAAATAGTCCTGCATGGTTTGTCTCGCGTTTTCCTTTGAGATGTTAGAACGCACCGAATTATTCGTCGCGATACTAAAGAACCAGTCGAGAAAAGCATCAACTTTTCCATTGCACGAATCATATGCAGAGGGAATGTCCGACTCCTTCAAGGCAAGCACTTGAGCTTTCAAGTCCGCCTCTTTGCCCAGGGCGATTCCCTCGAAAGTAGCCCGGTCATAGTATGTATCGCCAATGCGATATGCCGAGGTAGCTACAGCCTGATGGGCAAGCGATTGAAGAGCTGTGCTCTTTCCCGAACCCACAGCATTACCAACTTCCCCATCGACCCATATAAATGCCCCGAATAAGGCAATAGACATAATTGCCGCAGCCACAAGATAGCGCACACGAACGCCTGCCTCGTTTTCGTGCTTGATTGCATCGACGGAAGCAAACGCCTTTTTAAGCTCGGACCACGGCAACGAGCACATTCCGAGCAGATGCGCCATGCCGAAAAATGCGCCTGCGCAGAGAACCACACGAACGGCGATGCATATCGGCCTCCACGATTCAGGGATTTGCGCAAGTCCGAGATTGGTTGCACTATCGGTTATCCATGATCCAATAGCGGCCTCTTGAAGCAATGGCGATTCCGCGTGAACAAGAGGACAACTCGTATTGATAAGCGACTCAAACAACGTATTGAACGCTTTCCCCGAACTCATGCCATAAAACATCCATACCGCATAACCAATGCATAGAAGTATCGCAACGACGACGCAGCTCCAACGAACCTTTGCCGCAGTTTGGTAAGCTGGCTCGAATTCGCGTTTAGCAAGGCGCCCCACGAGACATTCAACAATCGGATAGAGCACAATCGCCAGAACAACAATACCTTTTTCAGCAGCGTCCCATTTTGGCGCTTCAAGCAAAAGACTCGCCATACACACAGCGGATAGACAGAAAGAGACGATGATGCTGATGGTTCTGCCGCCGTTGAATTTGGCAGCGATGCTGCCCACGGGATATAAAAGCTGCTTGTGCACCTTACGAATAACCATCTGGTAAAGCATTCCGAGCATCGATACGAGCGTGAAGGCAACCCAGAACAGCGCTACAACGGGCGATGGCATCTTCGGCAACGCAAGACTTAGAAGATACACGATTACGACCAGCAAGCACGCCTTCACGAAGTAGGCACCGAGTTCGCGACTCCGAGATTCGTTTTTCGAGAACGCTTGCAACGATGCGGGCGAATCATCGGAAGTCGCGTCGGTTATTTTCTTTCCTTTAATCATTGATTCCTTCTCGCATATACCGCAGTTTCATGCACCCCAATCACCCAGCTCAACCATAACAGCTCGAAGATCGTTAGCAGCATTTCTTTTCATCGCGGCACTAAACGGCCATTGCCAGTCTTGCAAAAAGAGCGCTCACATTTCCTTCGCGCAACCACGGCTTCTACCATCCGTTACTCGCCCATGCATGCATCAACGGACAACAGCGCACCTACGCTGCCGAAATCGCCACGCCACGCAGAAGTTTCCACCGAGATTAGAGAGAGTTCGGCGTTTCTATTCCAAGTTCCCCATCAGCACATAGCTCTTTAACGCTCGGAAGGCACCCCGCAGCTACTCCTTCTTCTTCGAGTTGGCGAATGCGGTCCTCTTTCTCAAGGATGAAACGTTTATGGTAGAAAAGATTGGCAATCTCGATGACCCGATTCATTTGAGCGGTATCGAAAAGGGCTCCAAACCCCGCGCCCACAAACGGTATCATTTTAGTGATGTTTTTAAGAGTAAGCTTCTCTCCGATTTGCGCCAAGGTCTTGGTGAATACCCCCGCTTCAATGCCCTTTTTCCCAGCTTTCTCAAGAGCCTTACGGGCTGCGGAATTCGACAATGCGCGCATTTGCGCCAAAATGAGAGCAGCGCCGCCCTTGTCGATCATTGAGGTCCATGTTTTTGCTGCCGCCTTTTTTATACCGGCAATCTCGGTATAAACCAGTACTTTGCCAACATAGTCGTTTGCCGGATTGTCCGACTGGCTCGGAGACATCGCCTTCGAAAACACCTCACTTGCAATCACAAGCTCGTCTGGATTCTCTTTTACATCGTAGCCGTAGAACATAGCGACCGATTGCACGGCTCGAAAGTAAATGAGCATGCTAAGCGCAAGGTTCGCGGGCAATCCCCAGAAACCAACAGCGCCCAAACCGCCACCCTCGACAAAAGCGATTCCCATATGCTGGAATTTCTCTTTATCCGCGATTGCTGCAATATCATATGCACGAAGCAGACAGATCTCCGATAAACAGGATATCTTCTGATTTTGCCCTCCTTCATTGATGCGAGAGATAACATATTCCCTGCTAACGCTTGCTTTCGCAGCGTGCTTCTCAAGCTCCCCAAAGCCCTCAGCGGCTTTTTTGACGGCAGACGCCATGAGTTCACTCTCAGTGAGGCCATTTATCGTATCCCTCGCTACATCACTAGCTTTGCTTGCAAGTTCTTTAACAGGAGCGGGCGCAATTTCAGTCGCCCTTTTCCCCATCTTAGCCAATCGCCCAGGGGCAATGACTTTCTCGTAACGACTCGCCAGCACGGCGATCTCGTTGAATTCGCGCTCATCGACAATCTGTTCAGGCACAATAAGATTGCCGTTTTCATCACGAAGCGTGCTCTCGAATTCGTCGCCGTATTCTCCGCCAAATGCCTGATGAACCTTCTTCGCTCCCGTCTGAATCGCCGAAACGCCCGCTTCAACGGCTTTTGATCCGGTATCAACCGCCGAAGCGCCCAGCCGAAACGCACCTTCACCAATTGCGCCCGCCGCCCCGAGGATTTCTTCAGCCATTTTGTTAGCAGCATCTACAGCAGCATTGCCAAATTGACCAGCGCCAACACCAGCGATTTTCACGGCAGCATCAGCCCCCTTGGCGGCGGCTTCCGCAACCTGATTCGCTCCGCTAGTGGCTGCCTTCGCGGCGGCTTCCGCACCTTCGCCGGCAGCTTTCACAACGGCACCAGCGCCTTCAGCTGCCCCCTTTGCGACAGCATTCGCACCTTCCGAAGCCGCCTTTGCAATGTCGTTGCCCCTATCTTGCAGGAATTTTCCCGCATCGGCCGCAGCGGAGCCAATTTGCTCGAACGGATTGAATCCCATTCCCCATGCCTCCTTCAACGCGAACGGGCAGAAGCCGCCGCTGTGCGCGTCATCTGCCCATTCGTTTTTTGACTTGCTATAGCATATCGCCTATTCAATTTTACCCCATACCATGGCCGCATGGATTCAAGCGAACGCAAAAGATTGCTCGGCGCCGCAATTAGGCGTGAACGGGAGAGGCAAGGCCTCTCCCAGCGCAAGCTTGCCCTTATGGCTGGCTCGAACCAAACGCACATATGGCACATCGAAAACGGCTCCGTAAGCATTGGGCTCGACCTTTTATGCCGCATCGCCGACAGCCTCGGCGTAAAGGTGGCCGACCTCATCGATTTCTAGGGTCGCCATCCATTTCTCCGTCGCCTAGCACCCAGAAATCGCGGCGAGGGCGCAATGTTCAAATATCAACTCGCGCCCTTTCGCCCCAACCACCTGTTAACCGATTTTCGTCACCTGCAGGTCAATCGAATCAAGACTCTTCGTGGAAACGAGGTTTTCGTACTCGTTGCCATCACTATCGAGCATAAACGTCATAGTCATCGCCGTATTAGGCGCAACGCTTTGAGATGTCACCTTGTATTGGGAAAGCACGTCTTTATACGTTTCGGAATCGGACAAGTCGATATACGACCCATCATCGGCAATGGGATTGATCTTCACCGACCCCGCGCCATAGGAATCGGCCAAATACCCGCCGAGCGCCAAATAGCCGCATTCCGCCAAATTGCGTCCAACGTAGTCACGCACCATGCGCGTGTATTTGTCGGGCGAAGCCTGAATCGCGGTCATGTCAACAGTATCACCCGACGAACCAACGCGCTTCACGGCAAGCACGATTTCCTCATGCGACTTCGTCGAAACCAGGTTGTCGTATTCTTTGCCATCATCGTCTTTTTGGAAGGTGTATATGACTTCAGTGTTCGGCTCGAGGTTCTGCCCGATAACCACGTATTCCTTCAGCTGATCTTCATTTTCGGGATCGACATTTGCAGTGGCTTCATCAAAAATCACAACAGAACTTCCTTTTAAAAACGCTCTTATCAGGCCTATTCTTTGTTTTTGACCCTCCGAAAAGCTACCGTCGCTTACTTGCTCATCTATACGGTTTAAGAAAGATAAAAGATTAACTCTTTCAAGAACTTTCTTGATTTGTGTATCAGTAATAGCTTCATTCCAAAGGGTTAAATTGTTCCTCAAGGTATCATTATAGATATGAGTTTGACTCCCAACATAGGCACATTCAGACACGATTGAGTTCTCATCAATCTCTTTTGACTCCAATTTTCCAAACAAGATTTTTCCCTCGTAATCTTTAAGATTG
>OLOA01001372.1_pt1 | contig 24346 bp, 20 predicted proteins | sample 1672201 | NCBI WGS metagenome assembly OLOA01 (sample SAMEA3136658, study PRJEB25190) | human gut metagenome
TTCCCGCATCGGTAGAAAGCCCCCCCATTCTCATTTTCACGATGTATTTGTTCAGGTAATATACTTTCAGATCGGCTTCATACAGATAGCGCACCAGCAAATCCGAGTCGGCGGCTATCTTATAACTTTCGTTGTAAAGCCCCCATTTATCCATACACTCCTTCTTTATATAGACAGTGGGGTGGAGTGGGAGCCATCCGTTTTTCACATTCTCTTTGCTGTACCGTCCGCTTATCCAGTTTCGTATCATCTGGTTGGTGTCGTCATAATCTACAAAGACCCCGTTGCCGTATATCATATCCGCATCCTGTTCCTCGAATGTTTTCACAATTTCGGAGATGGTGTGAGATGAGAACAGGAAATCATCGGAGTGAATCAGGCCTATAATATCTCCTGTTGCTGCACGTATTCCTTTGTTGATCGCTTCATACATACCTTTATCCGGCTCGGAGATAATTGTATCTATCCCGTTTTTATATTCATTGATGACAGCCAGCGAGTTATCTTTCGACGCTCCGTCCACCACAATGTATTCTATGTCGGGATAATCCTGTTCCAGCACACTTTCTATTGCTCCACGAATGGTGGCTTCCCGGTTGTAGCAGGAAGTGATAATTGAAACTTTCATAATGTTGATGCTTTTATAATGTAAGTGGTTATTTATCTAAATACGTTTCTTTTATGAATGCCTTGATTCTCTTGTCATTCCATCCAAAGCGTTTTTTTATTTCATAAATTTTGGCATCTACCAGGAAACGATACCAGAAACCTTGTAAAAAGTGCCATATAAAGCCCTCTTTTCCATCCAGAAATCCCCCTTTCAGAATGTAGCGTATATTGAAATTGATAAATGGCCGTAAGAATAGCGGTGCTTTTATATATTTCACTTTCAGCCACCGTTTACGCTGTTCCTCTGTACCCCAAAACTTGGCCTGTACTTCTTTGCCTCTGTCGTCCAGTCCGTATTCCATCATCAGCATATCCGCCATTTCCCGTGTAGCATATCCATTGTGCTTTTCTGTCCACCAGGTCAGGTCATTCAAATTGGCGTCCACTTGATTCCCCTCTTCCACTGTGATTGTTGTTCCACTGAAGATGCGGATATGTTCATCCATCCATCGGTTCTCACACTCCCCATGTCCTCTTCGCCATACTTTCAGGTGGTAAGAAGGATACCATCCCCCGTGTAGCAGAGGCTTTCCCATAAAATCTATACGCTTGCGGACGTATACTCCATTTACCTCATTGTTACATTCCGCCAATGCTTTTTTCATGGCAGGTCCCAAGTTACCCTCCAAAAACTCATCAGCGTCAATGCGCCATATCCATTCTGTTGTAATGGGACAATTCTTCAGGCCCCAGTTGAACTGTGTCGCATAGTTTTTCCAAGGATTTTGGTAAACTTGCGCTCCTGCTTCTTTCGCAATTTCTACAGTTCTGTCTTTGCTGAAAGAATCGATGACGAATATTTCCTCACAGATATTTTTAAGCGAGTTGATACAACGGGATATATGTTTCTCTTCGTTGTATGTAAGAATGATGGCAGCTATGGAATTATTCATTTTTCAAAATTCTTTTTTTTATATATTTAGCCGGATTTCCTGCATAAACTCCCCACGGCTCTGCGTCTTTTACCATTACTGTACCTGCGCCTATCACAGCACCTTCCCCAATCTCTATATCAGGACCGATGAATGTATTAGCGCAAATCCATGTTTGATTGCCGATACGGATTTCGGGACGTAGTAGGGGAAGAGCCGGATCGGTATAGTCATGTGTGCCTGCACATACATGGACCCGATGGCTGACAGTAGCTTTTTCTCCTATTGTTACTTTACCTAAATTATAGATCAGGGTTTCTTCTCCAATGGCACTCCAATCGCCTATTTCCAGATTCCACGGGAACCAGATAACGGTGGAGGAGTAGATATGGACATGTTTTCCTATTTTAGCTCCGAATAGGCGTAGTATCGTATTTCTATATCCGAAAGCTATACGGGGAGAATTACGGAAAAAGAATTTTCCGAATGTCCACAGTATACGTTTTACGTAGATCCATTTGGAGTAGTTTAGGTGATTGCGATTTTCTGCTATGTTGAGTTCCATGTTTATAGACAAACTTTTTTATATAGTTCAACCATATTTTGAGCAACTTTTTGTGATGAGTATTTTTCTTCTATTAATTTTCTTCCATTTTTTCCCATTTGCTCCAGTTGTGTTTCTGTACATTGCAGAAATTCTTTGAGAGCTTTAGTCGTAGCTTCGGTTCCTATTTCTGTCCACCATCCGCAATGATAACTTTCCAGCTCTTGCCATGGAGTTCCTTGGGTAGTTATGACAGGTGTACCACATGCAAGTGCTTCAGCTACCACTATACCAAAGTTTTCACTATGTGTAGGTAGAACAAACAGATCGGCTTTTTTAAAAAGTTCCCACTTTTTATCACCGTATACACCTCCTATGAAATGAATTAAATTTTCAACACCTAATTTAGAGGCTAATTGCTTTAATTCATTGATATAGCTTTCTTCACCTTCTCCTGCAATGTTGATTGTATATCCTTGTAATTCCGTTTTTAAATTCGCTGTAGCTTCTATCAAGAAGTTGATACCCTTTTTGATATGGACACGACTTAAAAATAAGATATTCTTATTCCGTATCCATGACTCCTTCATTGTGATCTTATCTATTTCCACACAATTAGGAATTACTTCTATATTATTGTTCCATCCTAGCTGCGTAAGATTATGTTTTTCACTTTCTGCCGTAGCATGTATGACGTTTGCTATTTGTATTCCTCGTTTTTGGAATAGCAGTGATGCGGGAAATTTTTTTGTCCAATAATGACGTTTCATAATCCACGGTTCAAGCATTCCATGTGGAGTATATACTACAGTATATCCGATATTCTTAGCCCATATAGTGGTGCGTGCTGATAATGGTAACCAACAACTGTTCGCATGAAACACGTCCGGCTTGATATCATTGAGCAGAGTTAAAAATTCCGTTTTTCCTTTGTTTGAGAAAGGATTGTTATTTTTCGGTATATAGTGAACGGTGCAGTTTTCCAAAGTCAACGGATTTGCCTCGCGATGGGTTACAACGTGGAGTTCCACCAATTTTCCCAATTCGGTTGTTAGCAGTTGCATGTATGCACCGACACCACCCGATGTGCGATCAATACTGGGGATGTAATGTAGTATTTTCATGATATTTTATTTATCTTCCCCCTACACAAATACTGTATAGTTTAGGTAGGTTTTTTTTAAAATAAAATCCTATAATAATGAATAACAAGGTAAATATCCATGGGGATATTAGATAATTTACAGCAAATCCTATTGAGGAATGTCCCAATATTATAATTAATAATTTACGAATGATATTTAAGGTTGGTTCATGGAAAAGATAAATGAAGAATGTAAATTGGCAGGCAATATATAACCATTTATGTTTTTTCAATATAAAAGAATTGGTTACTAATCTGTTGTATATATTCCATATACTGATTACACCGAGTGCAATAATTGGTATTTGGAAATACGACCATCTTGGGCTAGGGTATATAAGTTCTATGGTAGAAATTAAGAGGAATGCAATATAATATCTTATATTTTTTATATTCTCTAGTTTTATTAGGAAAATATCTCCAGCTAGAAACCAAAACATAGCATATACAGGAATATATTTTATGTTACATAAGTTAAGTAAAAATATAGCGATAAGTAGGATTTTTTCTCCTTTTTTGCTACTATTTTTTATATAATATAAAAAAGGTGATAAGGCTACAATGATGATTAAATCTCGTAAGAACCAAAGGTGGAAAGCCAAAGGATCATAAAATATAGATTGAAATATATTCCATACAGGTAGGTTGAATATGGTTGATATACTTTCTGAATTAAAGAAACGGGCTGTACTGGGAATTAAACTTACTATGATATAAAAACAGGGGAAAAATAATGCAGCTATAATATAGGGAACTACTAAAGTCATAATCCTTTTCTTTATTTTGGCCCAAAGTATATTTTTGTTATTTAAATTAAGGAAGAATAGATATCCACTTATAGCATAAAATAAGGGTACTGCACACCGTCCTATTTTTCCACTAATGAAATCTTGTAGCTTGAAATTAAATGGCATTCCCTGTATTTCATTAGGGTAATCATGGAATCCAGAGTGGATATATAACACAAGTATAATACTTATCAATGATAAAAGTTTGATTTTTTGTGATAAGAATGGTGTCATCGTTATATGATTTGTGTCTGTTATTCTGTTTTTGTATTCATTCTGTTTGTTTTTCATTTTTCGCTTTATATAGTTTGTCTTATGTAAAAATTATTAGATAAATCAATTTTTTATTTCTTTTCTTGTCGCGTAAATTTTGTTAATGATTGCTTTGATGTTTCTTTTAAATCCGTATAATTATTTGAAGCTTGGTAACTATAAATAATCATTTTGTTGGAAAGAAAAAATATTTTTTATTGGATATATCAAATTTGAATAGAATTGAAATACTGGTCTCTATTGTTGTTTACAACAGAAATTTATAATCCCTGCGAATGTTTATAACTTTACAGAAGAACTATTTTAAATAATTCAATGCTGACAACCTGTTCATATAATAGGTTGATATCAGTGTATGACAAGCTGTTGATATATTTGCTATAACAGCTGCTGATAGATACGTTTAGCTGCTAATTTTTTATCTTGAGGATTTTTCTGCAAATGTGACATACTTATTATTTATTTTCAATCAAACAGTTTATCATATACTTGGCTAGAACTCGGCCACTTATATGTTTGTCAGCCCATTGTTGTCGAAAAAATCTGTCATGGCGAATTGTGTCAATATTATCATGACACCATTGCATTATTTCAGAAAGTTGTTGTTCATTATTTACATGAAAGACTTTTCCAATTCGTTCATCCTTTAGTAAATCTGCGGCTCCACAAGTATTACTGCAAATTACATACATACCAGTTTGTAATGCTTCATTTACCACTGCCCCCCAACCATCATGAATACTTGGTAATATTAGAATATCATTTTTGGACATCCATGTAGGTATTTCTGTTTGAGGTTGAAAGCCAGTTAAAGTAACATAGCTTTTTAAATTATTTTTAATTATATAGTTTTCTAAATCTATTCGTCTGTTACCATCACCTACATAAGTCACATGACAGTCAAATTTAGAATTATTTTTTATGCAGGAAACAAGACTGCTGGAAATTATTTTAGGAGATTTCCTATAAGATAAACTACCAACAAAAAGAAATTTTGTTGTGGCTGTTTGATTTGTAATAAGGTTATTCTTTTCTTTGGGTTGTGTACAATACATAAAAGGATATACGTTCCATTTGCTATATACTGATTTGAAATATTTCGTAGCTCGGTTACCCATGGCAAAAACCTTATCTATATACTTGGCATATTTATAGTCTTGTAAGAAGAAACGTATACTATGTAACCATAAAGGCTTTCCATTATTACTGCCAAAAGCATATGTATATGGGCATTCTGTTACTATACCGCGTTTTATATTATAAACCAAACTAATTTTAAAGCAGTGGAATATAAATGGAAAACCATGTATACCTGAGAATAAATGCCAACTATCTGCCTCTCTCATATTAAATAAAGCACGAATTTTATCATTATTAGGGCTTATTATAATTGAGCATTTTTCTATTTGGGGATAACACCCCAGTTCCCAACCCATTTTTTTACGTTCATCACTGATACTTTCTTCTGTAACTACTACTACTTCATCTACACGTTTATCATCCATAAGATGTACAATATATGGTAGTTGATGTGGGCTAAGACAATTTTGCCAAAATACAATTCTCATAAACGGTATATTTTACTATATATTTAATGAATCTACAGCATGTATTGTTTCTTTCCAAGCTTGCACTGTAAAGTTCATGCGTAAAAAGGAAATATTATCAGAATATTTTAATAGTTCATTGATATCCATATTGATGATATCTTGAATAGATTTTGTTATGGCTGCTTCATTGTATTCAGATAAAATGTAGTTTGCACCCTTTATCTCAGGATACGATATTGTGGAAAGTACAATCTTACCTTTTGAAAAATAGTCTAAAACTTTGGATGGAAAATTATTATTATTTTCGGGAAGATTGGGATTTCTTAAGTTCAAACAAATCGTTGCAGAATCAAGTAAACAAAGATAATCTTCGTATTTCATATTTCCAAAGAAGTGTAAATTTGTATATTTTTTATATTCAGTAGGAAATTCTCCATTCCCTGATATATATAGTTGTGCATTGGGAATTTTTGAGAAAACTTTTAATGCCATATCGTAACCTGTTACAGGGGATAAAGTGCCAGAAAAAAGAAATATAATGTCATTTATATCTTTTTTCTCTGATTTTATATTTAACATGTTCTCATCAATTATTCCAGCTTTCACTTTTAAATTTTTAATGTGTTTGAAACATGAACGTGCTGATAAAGATATCATTCCATCACATTTTCTTAATAACCAGCCAATAAAGGATTGAAGTGAGAATATATTGGAGGATGGAGTATAATCTGCCATTATTATATAAATCTTTTTACGCCAAATAAATTTAAGAAGTGTATATGCTAATAAGCAAGAAAATGTCAAATTGTAGAACCATATAGCATCTGAAGTATGTGTATCCCTAGCTAGTTTTACATTTAATAAAATATATCGGACTATTTTATTTATTTTGTTTTTGCCGTTGTTTATGTAAAATGTAATATTTTTGTATGTTATCTGGGGAGGTAGTTGATAGCTGATAGGTGTAATAGATCTAATATCATTAAAACATTTTCCATCCACTAGCCGATTACAAAAATTAATGGCAGCTTGTGATGCTTTTGATTTAATTATGTAATCGGAAGGGAGTATATTACAAATGAATGTTCTTTTTGTTATTTGTTTTTTTTGAGTCATATTTTATTTTTGTCCTATTATTCTTGGGAAATATTTTCGTATTATGATTGATAATATATAAAGTATAATCCATAAAAATATGTGTCTTAAAAATGGATTCATAATTTCGGGAACAGAAAAATATGAAAATCCGATTTTTATATATGTACTTATTATCTGTGATAGTCCTAATATTATTATTGTATTATGTCCTGCCCACTTGAAGAATAATTTTATAGGTGTGGCATAAATATTATCAAAGTAAGTTTTAGTAATTAATATAATAGCAAATGTTCCTCCTATAGCATTAATAGCATTCAATCCATACCAACCACAATTATTCCAAGCCATATCTGTTCGAGGTAGTATTTGTGATAGAATAATATTTACTATTAATAGACAAATAGCTAAAGAATGTTTAGGAGGATAGTGAATTATTTTATTTTTAGATATATATCCAATTAAATAGAAAAAACTAGCATAGAAGGATACATCTATATTATACGGAAAATGAATATTGAAAAAATATAACATGTAACCAATTGTTCCTATTGTAATTGCTGTTAATAATATTAAACAGTTTGAATTTATGTAACGAATAATGAAATAAGAAAAAATTTCTGCAAAAAATAATACAGGGATAAACCATAATGCACATCCATTTATCCAACCTTTATATAACCATTCTTTTAATGTTTGATCGTGAATTGTTAATAAAGTGATAAGTGAGAATATAATATAAGGTATTATTAGAGTTTTCCCTCTTTTCTTTATAAACAAGTTAAAGTTGGGATATTTTGTTGCATTAAATAAGATTCCTGATATGATAAAAAATAGAGGCATATGGAAAGACCATATCCAATTGCTTATAGATAGTGGAATACTTGTATGCCCACATACCATTAAAAAATGGCAATGCCTTTAGTAAGATCTATCCAATCAATTCGAATATTGTTCATGTTTAATTTTTTACTTTCGTTTTATTATTCTTCGAATAAATAAACAAAACAGACTGTAAATTCCTATTTTGTTTAAAATAGCAAGTAAACTATGAATCTTATACTTATATGAAAGTAAATCTATTTTTGATATGTGTTCATTATTTTTGATGGGATTACTTGAATCATATAAATAGATTCCTTCACCTTCATTATTCATAATTACATTTAGCTCAATTGGTCTAAGTTCTAATGCAAATTTTTTAACTATTTGATAATTCATTTTTTTTGTAGTTAATATGTAGCGTTTATTCTCGAATTTTTTCAAATTATCAGAAAGATCTAATATAAGATCGGCTTCTGATATTTGAAGAGTTTCATATAGGCATCTGTTTTCATTATATGAATCGTAGTTAATCCCGTTAGGGAAAGTAGGGAAACGATATGTATTTTCTTGCTTACTCCATTTTAGTGGAGATTGGAATACAAATAAATTTGTAGTAACATGTGTACCTTTATCTGCACAATTAGTGCTATATGAAGAATATGGATATACGAAGTATTTATTTTGGTCTATGCAATAGGCTATATGATATTTGAGCCAAGATTTTTCCCCCCACTCTTTAAAGCAATATATATTATTTATACAGGCTAGTTTATTATGCTTAGTTTGTTCGTACCAATTATAAAATCTTCTCCAGGAATCTCTCATCCAAACTTGTCCCCATGACATAGCTATTTGCATAAAATATACATCATATTCTGATTTTAAAGCATCAAAAGGTTCAAAAGTTTGATAGTTAAATGGATAGTTATATAGAGATATTCCAGCAATATTATTATCATTACAATAAAATTTGGTAGCAGCAACTGCAAATTTATAAAAACCAGGTGCAACAATTATATCGTCCTCTAAGACGATAACGGCATCATAATAATCTAATAATTGTCCAATAGAAAGTATATGTTTACGTAGTCCCAAATTTTCTTTGTGAGTAATAACTTTTTTTTCACCATATGGCCAAATAAAATCATTGGCATATCGTTCAACTTCATTAGTATTGCTTTTATCAATACTGATAATGAGAGGTGCATTATCAATATCTGCGCATAATAATGAATTCAATAATCGACTTAATGATTTTACTCTATTATATGCGACTGTGACGATAGCTATATTTTCCATGAGGATTCTTTTTATAAAATGAAATATTTTGCTTTTGAAAGTACAATTCAAAAATAAGAAGTATTACAAGGTAAAAGAATGGACCTGTTTCTTGGGTAAAATAGAACATTGTAAAATAAAACATTCCAGCACAATTGATGTAGTTTAACTGAAATGTGATATAATTAGGACTTCTAAAAAAGTGATTGTAAAATTTTCTAGATATTTTTCCTACAAAAAAGAATGCTATTAATCCACCTAAAATTCCAAAATATTTAATATTGAGAAATGCAATAGTTCCCCAATTGGCGTTTCCAAAGTACCCTTTGGATTGGTTTTTTATTGTGGCTACACGGTCATCTGGATAAATGACATTATAAAAAGGAAATATTTTTATTACTTGTCGTTCTACAAAAGTAAATGCTCCTAGAACTCTAGGTAGGCGGAAATATCCATATTTTTCTTCGAAATTCTCAATACTCCATCTTTCTGCTACATATGGAAATTGGTTACCGTAGTATCCAAAAAATTCAGCAAAATTATTTTGAATACTGGAGGGTAAATTCTTTTGTGCCATATATGCGAATTCTTTTGAGAAAGTTCCATTCTCTAATAATTGTCCTTCATGTGTTACATTTTGACGTCCGATAGTCAAAAATGATATGTACAAAACAAATAAGTATATAAATGCAAAAATGCAATATTTGACATAAACGGGTATCTTAATTTTTATACGATAACATTTGTGGAAAAAATATATGTATGCCAGTATAAGTGTAACAAATAATATGCCTTGTTTGCCGGCGATAGCCATAGATGATAAGGCTAATGCTAAAATATTAACTAGTCCTAATAAAATATTTATTTTTGAGCCCCCACAAAAAACAGAAAATATGCTAGGGAAACTTCCACCTAATAAAATAGTACCTATGGGGGTTAATACCATAAGAGGAAATAATTCTTGAAACTGCCTGCGTCGTTCTCCACCATCATCCATAGAAACTCCTAATAAAACAAACATTTCAAAGCAGATCATTAATGAACCAATAATTCCTAATAATCCTAAAAGTACATGGATCTTGTTACTGTAAGATGAATAAGAGTTAAACACATTGCGTAGTCTTCGTCTTAATAATATGGCATAATTAGCATTCTCTAACTTTCCGAATCCTAAGTGAAAGGAAAAAATAGTAAGCATAACATATATGATGATTCTTTGTTCATTTATATTCGACGGAACATAAAGGATTCCAGAAAAACCATTTATCAATAGAATTCCTACTCCCAAAAAAAGCCAAATTCTAGGATCTAAAGGGTCTTTTTTATACAAGTTGCTAATTATTATAAGATACCCAAGGCTCCAAACTACAAATGGTTCTAAAATAGACGGTAGGATAGAAATATCCAATAAAATTAAAAGATACGCTAAAATATACGGCATATGATGTTTTGTATTATTTTAATAATTTTGGATTTCTCTGTCTTATCAAGACAGAATATGAAAATAAAAAATGCGGAAAACAAACAAACTATAAAGCAGTATAGTGCATACGCAAAAAATGTATTTGAAAAATAGTTTTTTATATAATATGCCAAAATAACATTGATTGCTACTATTAAAATGCATGGTATTACAACATTTTTTGTATATGATATTATTGAAACTTGAGGAATGTATTTGCTGAGTAATATTAGTCTGAAAATAATTCCAATAAGAGAAGTACCAATTGATACAAACATAATATCATAACATGGCAATCCTAAATAGAATAGTAATATTGCCAAGGGAATATCTAAACACATAATAAGACATATGCCTGTTTGGAATATGCGAATTTTTCCTGTTGCATCTATTCCTTTTCCTAAAGGAATTGCCATACAGTCTATTAAAGAAACAACAATAGATAACTGCAAAAAAATATCTGAGTATATTGGTGGATGTATTAACCATAACTCAAGAAGTGGATGAGGATTAACTGCTACAGGTAAAGCTAGAATAAAAAGTAGACAAAAAGAATATTTGGAGGATTTATATATAAGAGATTGCATCCTGCCAATATTACCATTGGCATAGTTTTTTGTTATTTGAGGAGTCGCTGCCATTTGGAAATTTCCTGCAAAAGAAGAAACTTGAGTGGAAACCTGATATGCAACCCCCCTAGCAGCGTTTATTGCTGGACCAAAAAATATATTTAGAACTAAGTTCACTCCTTGGTTTCGAAGGACAAAACCTATATTTCCAATGAAACTAAAACTTGCAAATGATAGCATTTTCTTTATGTAGTTTCTGTCTTTGTTAAATTTAAGTAGGCATTCTTTATACTTTCTTTTTCCGTAAATGATGCTCCATAGTTTACATAGTATTGTAACAAGTACAAGCAACCAACTATATATAATTAACTTGTCGTAAAGTTCGAATGTTGAAATAAAATATGCAATACCTAATTTGAGAAAATATTCGACTATACTTATATATGCATATATGTTGAAATCTTCTTTTGCTATGATTAAAGCGTCAAATGGTACAGTCCATACCGTAATTAGTAATGAGCAGATAGTTGCTTGAAATACAAAATTTGCTGCTAATAATCTATCTGGAGGGATTGTCATAATAGAATTGAGAAACCATACTCCTAAAATTTCAGCAAATAGTAATACAAATATAGAAATAAGAGCATGTATTGTAAGTGCTGCTCCAAAAATGTTTTTAAGTTCAGATTGTTTTCCACGACCAATTTCAAAAGCAAAAAAACGTTGTGATGCTTGTATCATACCAGTATTGATGATGCCGATAACAACTATTAATCCGCCCACAACGTTATATATACCATAATCTTCAACGCCTAAGGCTTTAAGAACAAGTCTTTGGGTAAAGAAAGCGACAAATATAACAACAATTAATCTTATGTAGAGGAGGATAGTATTTTGGGCTATACTTCTATCTGTTGTTCCCATATTTTTAATTTGATTTAGGTACTAATGTTAAAATGAGTAAAATGAAAATACTTTTATAGTTTATTTAAAGTAAGAAATAATAGTTTTTAGTTTCCTCGCAATTTGTATTGCTTTGGAATACAAAGAGTTATTTGGAAAGTAAGTTTCTTTAAAAGGATAAAATACATTTTCATAGAATATTCCATCAGTTTTCACTTGTATTTTTGTTGTATTTTCAATTTCTGCTATACCATTATAGCAACAATTCACAATATAATGCTTTCCTTTTTCAAAATTTGTACAAGTATATGGAATGACAACTTTAGGGTATTGTAGATTTACATTGGGAGAGCAATCGCAAATGCTAGAAAATCCATTATCAAATAAAGTATATATTCCACTAATTTGATTAGTGTTATAACAAAAAGCTTTATTGTCCTTTGTTGATTTAATTAATGAGTTGTTTTTACAAACAGCTGTTCCAAAATCATATAATTTAAATGATATTTTTGTATTCACAACGTGGATGCGATAGTGATATGGTACATTAGGGAAAATATATGTAATAATTGAAACATCATTGAATGGCTTCCATTCTGAAACCATAACATGTTCATTATTTTCTAATATATGAGAATTTTTACGAATAATAAAAGATTGCCCTATTTTTATGATTAAGCTGTTGTCACATGCTAAATTTTCAATACCAGATACTGAACGGCAAACACATGGAGCACAATGCGTTGTATATAGAAATTTTTCGTATTTTGCTTCTGTATTTCCAAATTCGTTATTGCATTTTTGACCATTCATAAACATGTATGAATGCCCCTGGTGAAACATAATCGTTGAGAAAATAGCTGGAATGTAACGGCGGGGGGTTTTTTTTTTTTTTTCTAGTTTAGAAGAGTCTATTTTAAAGAAATAATCAGAAGAATTTAGAAGAAATATGAATGATTTGAGACACCAATAGGAAGAGCCTTTTGCATTGTAAAATTCAGACATGAATTGGTTGGTATAACAATAACCTATATTTAGAAATCCATTTGAGTCAAATATCTTTTGAGACATCCACCATTTTATATTTCTTTCAATTATCCCTTTAATTACAGACAGAACTTCTTTATCTTCAATGAAGTTGCTATATATAGACCAAAAAGCTACTTGTGCAAATTTATATGTCAAACTTCTTCCAAAAGGTATAGCATTGCCTGAATTTGAAAAAAATAGCATGAAACTTTTAGAAAAAATTGTGCTTCTTTTTATGAAAGTAATTGAGCGTTTGTCTTCTGGACAATATTTTGCATAAAGTAGTGAATAATAATGCAGAGCAAAAGGAATATAATAATCACGTTGCAAACTATTTCCGTCGCTATACCATCCATCGCCGATGTACATTTTTTCTATATTCTCAAAGGCATGCTCTATTGAATTTTTTGAATATTTTAGTCCTAGGATTCTGAGAAATGTATTTACTAATACTATAAAAAATTGCCAATTATTTATCGGAACTTGAACTTTATTTATTTGTAGACACCATTCTTGAAGATTGTTACGACTTTGTTCGTCGAATAAGGATTCGAATAAATTTCTATTTTCAATGCAGTAAAGAAGAATTGGAAATATTTCAACTATTTTTTGGTCATTATCATAAATTTCTCCCCAATATTTATTACATTTAGAGTTGATTCCGTTTTTAATCATTGTGAAAATGACTCTTTTTATATCCTCATGTCCAGGCAACATAGACCATCCTAAGAGGCTTCGAGAAAAACTTTCTAATCTCATAGTACGTGTGTCATAGGATACTTCTATTTCATTAGGGATTATAATAGATGACTCTGCTTCATCATATAAGTTGACAAAGGGTTTAAGGAGGTCATAAAGTAATGATTCGTAGTATGATCTAGACAATTTCATTTTCTAACACTTTTAATAGAGTCATTTATAGAACTCAATATTTTATTTTTTTTAAGGAATCCTTTAATTTCGTATATTTTATATTTTATGTTTAAAATTTTTCCTACGGATTTGTCGAAATCTTCGTTTTTTTCAAATGATTGTCGAAATTTTTTAACGTAATCGTTTTTAATAACAGGCGATAATAATCTTGGATTAAATTTGAATGTTTCTGAAATATCGTGTTTCTCTATAATAAAATTGGAACTACTATTTTTTATTAGAGATACACCTTTTTCAGAGGAACAAAGGATAATTGAAACCCCTAAACCACTCTTTTCTCTATCCAATAAATTACCACTTGATAATCCCCAAAAATCCCCAATAGTAATGTCGCCGATTCTTTCTCTTCGGGAAAATTTGCAGCCGTAACATGAAGACCTTAGGCTTATTTTATTATCAAAAGCACGGAAATATTGATTATAGAATCGTTGTAAGTGTATTATTTTATTATTTGTGTATTCAATCCAAAATCCATAATCACATCCGTTTCTGAATTTGATGTTTTTTGCATCTTTAAGATAGGAGTTTAGATTTTGCTTTAGAAATTTATTTGAAGGAACGCCTCCACATATAAAACTTACAGTAAATAAATTTTTATGTAGTGAATTAGGTATATAATTTAATAGTCCTGCAACTTGGCAAGGTGTACCGATAAAAAGTACAGTCTTTGATTTTAAATCATTTTTAATTTGTTTATAGCTATATCCTATAGAACTCTGTACATACTTCGTGCCTTGTATTTTATGCAGTTCTTTAACTGAATCAATGCGAGAATGTAGTAAATTAAAAGCATTGTCGAAAGCTGCTCCATAAACTACTCCGCCTTTTTCTATAATAAATGTAGAAAGGGTTGTTGCTACTCCACCTGAAGTTGATTTTTTATATATATCATCGTTTTTAGATACAGCTGCATAAGTGGACATTTCTATATGGAAAATTGGAAGGGTATTGTTGGGACAAACTGTTCTGCATGCACCGCAATCAATACACAAATTGTGATTAATTTGTGGATGAAGAAAGCCGAATTTATCTTCAATCATGGATATTGCATTCTTGGAGCATATGTTACAGCAAGCCCAGCATCCCATACAGACATCTTTATCGCATATTTCTTCCATGTGAAATCAGATAATCAATGTAGTATTTATAATGAAAAACTATACTAGGTTAATTTTGTAATTTGAATAGTTGTATTAGTCTTTTCTAAATATATCTCTTGTATAAACTTTTTCTTTTACGTCATCCAAACAAGAGTCGTAGCGGTTAGCAATAATAGCATGACTTTGTTGCTTAAAAATAGATAAATCGTTTATTATTTTGCTGCCGAAGAATGTGCTTCCATCTTCAATGGAAGGCTCATAAATAATGATTTCCGCACCCTTAGCTTTGATGCGCTTCATTACACCTTGGATGCTACTATGCCGAAAATTGTCGCTATTTGATTTCATCGTAAGGCGGAATACACCGATGATGCAATGTTTTTCTTCTGTTGGATTGAAATCACTATGATTATAATAGTCGTAGTATCCTGCTTTGGCAAGTATACGGTCGGCAATGAAATCTTTTCTGGTTCGATTGCTTTCAACAATAGCTTGTATCAAATTTTCAGGAACGTTAGCATAATTAGCGAGTAATTGTTTCGTATCTTTTGGAAGACAATATCCTCCATATCCAAAACTAGGGTTGTTATAATGGGTCCCAATACGTGGATCAAGGCAGACTCCGTTTATGATTGCTTGTGTATTTAATCCCTTTATTTCTGCATATGTATCTAGTTCATTAAAATAGGAAACACGTAGAGCTAGGTAGGTATTTGCAAAAAGTTTCACAGCTTCTGCTTCAGTTAAACCTAAGAATAGAGTTTTTATATTTTCTTTTATTGCTCCTTCTTGTAAAAGGGCTGCAAAATCGTGAGCGGCTTTGTCTAATCGTTCATCATTTTCAGGACGACCTACAATAATACGGCTAGGATAAAGATTGTCATACAAGGCCTTGCTTTCTCGTAGGAATTCAGGTGAAAAGATAATATTTTCTGTATTCATCTTTTTACGAATATATTCCGTATAGCCGACAGGGATAGTGCTTTTTATAACCATGATTGCATTGGGATTTACACTTTTTACAAGAGTAATTACTTCCTCAATGTGCTTAGTGTCAAAGTAATTTTTTACAGGATCATAATTAGTAGGGGCTGCAATTATGACAAAGTCTGCATCACTATAGGCTTTGGTTCCATCTAATGTTGCTGTTAAATTTAATTCTTTTTCAGCTAGATATTTTGATATGTAGCTATCTTGTATAGGTGACTTACGCTGATTTATAGAATTTACTTTTTCGGGTATAACATCTACAGCAGTTACTTGATTGTGCTGACTCAAAAGTGTAGCAATACTTAGCCCTACATAACCAGTACCTGCTACTGCAATTTTAAATTTTTTGCTCATTTTTATACGGATAAAAAATAATACTAATTATTGAATGTTCGTTGTGTAATTTATATAATGTTCAAAAGAATTATATGAAAGAACATATCGCTTAGTGGTTCAAGAATATTTATTTTGTATTTTAGAATCTTTAAAAATATTCATCTAAAACACTTTTCTTTTTCTTTCATTTCTCAAGAAAAATCACTGCCTTCCATAAATAATAAACTAACAATCAACAATATGAATTTAGAAAATTTCTTCCAATTAAATTTCTCTTTACGGCATGGAAAAATTCCCGTTTACCAACGAATGGATATTGTTTAACACTAACCATTTCTTATAGAATTCTATACTTCAGACCAAAGATAGGATATGAGTCTTATTCTCTTATCACTATTACGGATTAAAAGATTGCTTTCTTTATAAAATTGGTAGACAACAGAGAAAATCTCATTCAGCATTCAGCATGAATTTCCTGAGCGTTTGTTTCTTCTCGATAATTTCGTTTCGAAGTTTGTGTTCCGAAAAAAATATCGGGGAAGAAAAGAATAGCCTGTATCACGGTTTAAGCGTGTCTGTTATTATTGAAGACACTTTTCAATTTACTGTAAATGCTAAATATAATATCTGTTTTGGAAAACAGTTCATTCAAAATGGCGGCAACATCTGTTTCAAGCAAGGGATAATCGTGTGAGATCTCATTTCTCAACTCACGTATATAAGTCCATTCGTCAGCACTTGGAATAATAAGATAACGTTCCAGACGGTTCAGAATGTCACGCATAGGAAGTGCGGTGATGTCTTCATCCAGATATTCCAATATATATCGGAATATTTTTGCTCCCATGGAATCCTGCAATTTGGAAAAGCGAAATATGAATTGGTCTATGCAGCGGACTTGTTCTGTTGTCAGGTTGGAATAACAATCCGCAGACATGGGAATATTGACCCCTAACCCTTCAAGAGCTTCATTTATACGAAGGATATGCTTGTCGCATACATCAAATTCCCGTTCCAGGCGTTCTGTTATCTCTTTTTTCTTTTCTGTCATATCAGTTGTATTCCGTTTTTCAAGGCTTCCTGCACTACCGGTGAATCCTCATGGTCACCGATGACGTCAATCTTTTGGTCGCCCCAATGCAGTTTCAAGCGTGCGGTCATGCGGATGCGTGCCAATACACCCTTCTTTTCTCCCGTGCTGCGGACTAATAAATCAATATCTCCTCCGCGCTTTTCGTCATTCAGACGAGAACCGAAGAGATATACCTGCACTGTTTCACCATAAATATCTTTGGCTATTTGGATGATGGTCTGTATTTCCTTAGATTGCAAACGCATGCCTTTATTCTCCTTTCTTACCGCAAAGTTACAAATTCCCCTCCACATTTCCTAGCGTCCGCCATCCTTATTTCATCTTCTCCACAAACCCTACCGGCATATCATCCTCCGCGACATACACCGCCGCCCCATCCATGCTTGCATTCTCCAGTAGCTCCGTCAGGAACAAGTACAGCGCGTGATGATCCCGTGCCAGATTATACCCCGATAGAATCAGCAGTTCGCCGGAATCCGCCAGCACCATCAGCGTAATCTTGTCCTCGCCGTCGCCAAAGGCATCGTTCACCACGCCGCCGAGAATGCAGAAGCCGGGCTGGGCGTCAAAATCCATCGTCTCGCTGGTCTTGGGGTCGAAATCCTGCATCAGGATGGGCAGCGCCGCCGCTGGGTCGTCATCCGGCACGCGGGAAATCACCATCGCCACCACGCGCGAATCTCCCCGCACAAGCGTGATGCGCCCCTCCGCCATCTCCACATGCGCGTCCTCCGGCAAAACCACGTTGAAGGGCGCAAGCGCGCTTTCCGGCACGGCGGTCAGCATCGGCGTGGGCGCGGGTGTGCCGGTCGGGGCGTCCGTTTCTTCCGCCAGCGGGCAGGAGAAGGTTATCAGGGAAAAAAGAAGCATCAGGCAAAGCAGCCGCGTCATGCGCCGCATGGTCATGCACCTCCGTCAAAAGCAGTTTCGTGTCTTCATCATACCGCATTTGCGCGCGGATGTCAATTTGCGAAATGTAACACTTCCTTTTAGGGGAAAATTATGATATGATAAGGGCAGAAATTCCCGCAACACGAAGGAGGTTTTTCCCTTGATGCAGAAAATCATCCGCCACCTGTTCTGCCAGCCGCACATGGCGCGCCGGATTGTTGTGCTGATTCTCAGCGTGACGATTATGGGCGCGTGCGTGTCGGTGTTTGACCGCATTCAGTTCGGCACAGACCCCGCGTCCGTGCTGAATCTGGGCGTTGCCAATAAGCTGCACATGCTCCTTGGCACCTACCAGATGCTCTTCTACGGTGCGCTGCTCATCGTCGTGATGGCGATGCGGCAGTGGGAGTTCATCGGCCTGGGGTCGATTGCAAACATGGTGCTTGTAGGTTACTCGAAGGACTTGTTCGATGTTATCTTTAGCAGCATGAACATCCTCAATCGCGACGCAATGGGCATGACGGAGCGCATCTGCTGGCTTGTGCCGACGTTGGGCGTGTTCATGGTCGCCGTGGCGTTCTATATGGTGGTGGAACTTGGCAGCGGGCCGTATGACGCGATTCCGCAGATTATCTCGAAGTACGTCAAGAAGATTCCCTATGCCGTGATTCGCATGATTTACGACCTGTCCGCGATTGCCATCGGCTGGCTGCTGGGCAGCACGGTCGGGGTGGTGTCGATTGTTACGGGCTTCTTCCTCGGCCCGATTATCGCGGCAATAGCGAAGAAATTCCGCCCGTGGTTTGCGTAATTTCCCGGAGGTGACATGATGCTCGCCGAAAGAATGGATTTGCTGACGAAGCGCCCGCAGGGAACGCTTTTCCCTCCGGCGCAGAACCGCACGGCGTGGGAAACGCTGCCCGCCGACGACCGCATGGACATGGAAACGTTCATTGCCAAGTGGCGCGGTATGCCCTACCCGATGCTGCTGCTGAGTGACTACGCCGCGTTCGTCCGCACGGGCAGCCGCGCACAGTGCGAAACGCCGTATTTCGCGCGTCGGCGGAAACTCATCGCGGCGGTATTAGACGTGTGCCTGCACGGAGAATCGGCGGATTTGTCCCCGGTGGAGGATGGATTGTGGTGCATCTGCGAGGAAACGACGTGGGCGATCAGCGCCCATGCGAACCTGACGGCGGCGCACCCGTTCCCCATCAGCAGCGAGCCGATACTGGACTTGTTCGCCGCGCAGACTGCCATGGTGCTGTCCTTTACGCTGACGCTGCTGGGCGATTGGCTTGACAGCTCCCTGCGCCAGCGGGTGACGGCGGAAATTCAGCGCCGCGCGATTGACCCGTTCCTGCACCGCAATACTGACTGGTGGATGGGGTTCACACGCAAGGATTTGTGCAACTGGACGCCGTGGATTGTGTCAAACGTGATGTTCTCAGCGCGGTGCTTGCTGGACGATCCGCTGCCTGTGTACCGCCGCGCCTGCGGGATGCTCGATGCGTATCTGCGCTGCATTCCGGCGGACGGCGGCTGCGACGAGGGCGCGGCGTACTGGAACATGGCGGCGGGCAGCCTGCTGGACTGCCTTGAACTGATGGCGGAAGCCGGACTTAACTGCTGGGACGAGCCGAAGCTGCGGAACATGCTGCGCTTCCCGCTGCTGATGTCGCTGGGGAACGGCTATTTCGCGAACTTCGCGGACTGCGACGCGCGCCCGGTGATGTATGGCGAGCGATTGCAGCGCGCGGGCGAACTGCTTCGCGATGCGCCGCTGACGGCGATGGGGCAGAACCTGCGCGGTCAACCGACGGACTGCATCAGCGACGTGCCGCACTTTTCGCGCCTTTTGCAGCGTCTGTTCCATCCGGTCGGCGCAGGTCAGCCGGCAGCGGACACGCAGGACACGCTGCTGCCGGACTTGCAGGTGCGCATCATCCGCCGGAATGGGTGGACGCTGTGCATCAAGGGCGGACACAACGGCGAAAGCCACAATCACAACGACGTCGGGTCGCTGATGGTGTATGTGGATGGGCATCCGCTGCTGGTGGATGCGGGCAACATGGTTTATACCGCGAAAACTTTCTCCGATGCGCGCTACACGCTCTGGAACTGCCGGAGCATGTACCACAATGTGCCGCTGATTGGCGGATTCGAGCAGTGCGCCGGGGCAGAGTACGCCGCGCGGAACTTCCACACCCTGCCGGACGGCGCGTCGCTGGACATGGCGGGCGCGTATCCGGCGGAAGCGGGCGTGCTGTCGGCGATTCGCAGCGCATGGGTTACGCCGGATGGGGTTCAAATTGCGGACGAAATCACCCTGCAAGCGCCGGAAGCCGTCACGTTCACCATGCTGGCGCGGGAAAAGCCGGAAATCCGTCCGGACGGGATTGAATTTGCGCACGCACGGATGGAAATCAGCCCCATGCTGGCGGCAGCAGTGGAAGAAATCCCCGTTACCGACGCGCGGATGGCGAAGAACTGGCATGGATCGCTCTGGCGGATTTCGCTGACGGCGGAAGCGGGCAGGCATCATCGGCTGACCATCAAAATCAGCAGAAATAATTTTGCGAATCAGGAATGAGAGCGGCGCTTCATTCGTTGTATGATTGGAAAGCCAATGGAAGGAGGAAACTTCGTTATGAAGAATTTCTGGAAAATTGTGATGCTGACCGTCCTGTGCGTATCGCTGCTGTGCGGCGTGACGGCGATGGCGGAAGCTGACCGTTTTCAGTTTGAAAAAACAAATTTGACCGTCTTTGAGGGCAATACGCTGGAATTGTCGCTCATCCGGCAGGGCAATTGCGCGGCGGACGGCGAATTGACATTTGTCAGCGGACGCGAGAACATCGCGACGGTGGATGAAAACGGTGTGGTAACGGGACTGACGAAAGGGCAGGCGACGATTACTGCGACGCTCAAAACCGAGAAGCGGACGTGGAAAGCGTCTGTCAACGTGACGGTGGCGCGCGCCGTGACGGACATTGCGGTGAACGAAACGAGTCTCACGCTCTATGATGCGGCAGATCCGCTCATCAGTCACCTGACGGGCGGCGCGGACGGCCGCGTGCTGCTGCTGCGCAAAGGCAAGCAGGTGTCGATTCGGGCGACGCTGTCCCCCAATGACGCGAACAACCGCCGCTACACCGTCGCTTCGTCGGATACGGACGTGGTGCGTGTGAGCGGGTCAACGCTGACGGCGCGCGGCGCGGGCGAGTGCATCGTGACCGTGGCGAGCGAATCGAACCCGGAAGTCAGTGTGGATTACCGCGCCATCGTCATCACCCCGGTAACGGGCGTGACGGTGACGGCGGACACCAAGACGCTCTTCATCGGCACAACGGCGCAGCTGACCGCGACGGTGAAGCCGGCGGACGCGTCCATCACGGGCGTGAAGTGGGAGAGCACGAACGAGAAAGTCGCCGTTGTGGATGAATACGGCGTGGTGACGGGCGTTGGGCGCGGACAGGCGACCATTCGCGCGACGGCGGCAGATGGCGGCGGTCAGCGCGCAAGCGTGAACGTGACCGTCAAGCAGCAGCCGGAAAGCATCACCCTGAGCGGCTTAAGCGGCAATATCCGCGTGGGCGGCGGCGTGACGCTGAAGGCGACCGTGCTGCCGAACACGACAAGTGACAAGGCGGTTGTGTGGTCTACGTCGGACGCGAGCGTCGCGACGGTGAGCGCGAACGGCTACGTCAAGGGCGTGCGCGCGGGCAGCTGCACCATCACCTGCCAGAGCAAGACGTTCCCGGAGGTCTATGCGCAAATCGACGTGACGGTGTATGCGCCGGTTACGTCCATCACCTTCAACGAGAAGAAACCGTCCGTGGCGGTGGGGCGCAGCATTGCCCTCAGCTGGACGGTGAAGCCGCAGGACGCGACGGATTCGTCCGTCAGCTTCTCGACGAACAAGCCGGATGTTGTGTCGGTGTCGGATGACGGCATCGTGACCGGTCTCAAGCGCGGTGAATGCTACGTCTACGCGACCGCGAACGACGGCAGCGGCAAAAAGGCGACCATCCGCGTGACGGTGACGCAGCCGGTCACGGGCGTGACGATGAAGTACACCTCGCAGAACGTGGGGCTGAACAAGTACACCACGAACACCGCTATTCTGGAACCCGCGAACGCCGACAACAAGAAGATGCAATGGACAAGCCAGGATGAGCGCATTGCGACGGTATCGGGCAACGGGCTGAATCCGAAGGTGACGGGCCGTGCATGGGGCACGACGACCATCATCGGTACGACGGATGACGGCAGTTATGTCGTCACCTATACCATCAACGTTGGCAGCAGAAAGGATGCGCTGCGCATCACAAATCTGTGGGCGGAAAACAACGCGGCGAAGATCGTCGTTTACAACGCCAGCAACCTGACCATCACCAAATTCTACTACACGATTTACCTTTACAATGCCTTCGGCGAACCGCTGGTCTGCAACACCGACGGGCGGTCCTTCTCCTTCACGGGCACTTACAACTTCACCCTCGCCCCCGGTGAAGCGACCCGCCACGGGCAGTTCTCCTTCGGGCGCGAGTACATCAAGCCCTACGGCGTGGGGCAGGTGGTCATGCGCATCAATGGCTACGACATTGAGGGCGGTGAGCACTACGATATTCCCGCCAATGACCAGCCGGAATTCACCTGGAAGGCCACGATTGACGACGGACAAGGGTAATCCCGATGCCGCTTCTGGAAACAGGAGCGGCGCTTTTTAATTGGGAATGAGAAGTTGGAAACAAGCGGCGGCAAATGGGCGCTTTCTCATCAGCGTCAGCAACAAAAGAAGTATTTTGCAGCTATCTTGACACGCTTTTTCACCTGTGCTACACTGTGAGCGCTTGAAGAATGCCGTGTTCTTCGACCCTTTGCGGTATCCCAATAAATTGAATCTATCAATAGGTAATGTTTTTATTCACAGGGGAGGTCATCCGAATGAATACAACCCTGCTGGCAGCGCTCGCGCTGGGCGGCGCTGCGCTCTCGGTCAAGAAGCCGACGCAGAACCATAACCTGATGCGTCTGCCGTCCTTCCGGGGCATTGCGGAAGTCCGCGCAAGTCTGCCGGGACGGATGCGGCTCTATCTGCCTGCCGTATCCGCCAACCACGAAGCCGCAGAGGAAATGAAGCGGCAGCTGGAAGCAACCGGCGTGGTGCATGAAGTGGCGCTCAACTTCCGCCTGTCTACCGCTCTCATTCGCTACGACGAGACGAAGGTAGAAGCCGCCGTGGTGCAGGGCGCGGTGCTGAAGCTGATGGGACTGACCGACGCACTGCAGAAAGAGCCGGTCAGCCGAATTCAAAGCGGGTTGAATACGCTGATGGCGGCAATCAACCACGGTTTGCTGGAGGCGACGAACGGTCTGCTTGATGTGCGGACGCTGGCGGGATGCGCGCTGACGTTCGCGGGCGTGAAAAGCCTTGCGGTTAGCGGCGCGGCTGTTCCGGGCGCGATGACGCTGCTCTGGTGGGCAGCCAGCATCTGGAGGCGAAACGACAGTGGGACGAATTGAAATGGCGCTGATACGCCACTACCTGAAGCCCACTGTGACCAGCGACCTGCCGGGGCGCTTGCGCTTGAGCTTCAAGGGATATCAAATGCTGCCGAAGGAAGCGCTGCCGTATCTGCATTATGTGCAGGACGTGATGACGATGCTGCCGGGGGTGCGGGGCGCGCAGGTGAATCCGCGGATTGGTACGGCGCTGGTGACGTATGACGCGAACATGACCAATCGGGAGGAAATCCTGCGGTGGATTGCGACAGCGGTGGATACGGGGCTGGAATTGGCGCAGGAGATTGACTGGGCGAAGAGCGATGTGGGGGAGGAAGAATTGGCGACGATGGCACGCCGCCGCCTCGCCTTGCGGCTGGGACAGACAAAAAAGTAACGGCAAAGACTTGTAAGGGAAAAGCGCCCAAGCCGGGCGCCAGTCAATGGGTGTCGAGAGGGGCTTTGCCCCTTCGCAGGGTCAAGGGACAGCGTCC
>OLOA01001373.1_pt1 | contig 24340 bp, 20 predicted proteins | sample 1672201 | NCBI WGS metagenome assembly OLOA01 (sample SAMEA3136658, study PRJEB25190) | human gut metagenome
GGGGCGCTTCTTCGAACCGTCGTGGTCGGTGTACTCGAGGTCGAAGTTGAGCGGCTTGCCGGCCAGCCCCTTGGGCTTGGACGCAAGCATCGCCGCCAGGGTGGTGATCGCCTTCGCGCTCGGGTTCTCCGGGGCGGCCAGCACCACCGGATCACCGCTCTCGCCGCCGGAGCTGATCACCGGATCGATCGGGATCTGGCCGAGCAGGGGCACCGAATGGCCGACACGCTCGGTCAGTGCCGCAGCCGTCTGGGCGCCGCCGCCGGCACCGAACAGCTCGATGTGGTCGTGGTTGCCGCACTTGGGGCAGGTGTAATCGAGGTAGCTCATGTTCTCCACCACGCCGATCACCTGCTGGTGCATCATGTTGGCCATCGTGCCGGCGCGCTCGGACACCTCGGCCACATTGGCCTGCGGGGTGGTGACGACGATCACGTCGGAGCCGGGCAGCTTCTGGCCGATCGACATGGCGACATCACCAGTGCCGGGGGGCAGGTCGATGAGGAACCAGTCGAGGTCGCCCCAGTAGACGTCCGCCAGCAGCTGGGTCAGGGCCCGGTCCAGGATCGGCCCGCGCCAGGCGATCACCTGATCGCGGGATTCCTTGAGCATGCCCATGCTGATCGAGCTGATGCCCAGGGCGGGTACCGGCATGATCATGTCGTCGACGACCGTGGGATGCGCATCGGGGATGCCCAGCATGTCGGGCACCGAGTGTCCGTAGATGTCGGCGTCCAGCAGGCCGACCTTCAGCCCGCGCTGCGCCAGCGCCAGCGCCAGGTTGACGGTGACGGAGCTCTTGCCCACGCCACCCTTGCCGGACGCAACGGCCAGCACGCGGGTCAGGTTGCCCGGCTGGGCGAAGGTGATCTCGTGCTCGGGCTCGCCGCCACGCAGCGTATTGCGCATGGCCTCGCGTTGCTGGGCGTTCATGGTGCCCAACTCGATGTTCACGTCCTTGACGCCCTCAACCTTGTCGAGGGCGTTCTGCACATCGCCGCGGATGGTGGTCTGCAGGGGACAGCCGGCCACGGTCAGCAGGATCTTGACGTCCACATTGCCCTGATCGTCGACGCTGACCCCATCGACCATGCCCAGGTCAGTGATCGGCCGGCGGATCTCAGGATCCTGGACTGTTGTGAGTGCCTCGTTGATCTGGGGCAACAGGGGGTTTTCAGCATCGCTCATAGAGTCGTGTCTACGTCACCGGATGCATGGATTTCAAATCTCCGGGCGACTATCCTGCGCGCGCAGGCGTGCGATGCACGTTCGCCGAGCCCCCGGGCAGATCCCACGACCTTGGTTCCGGGCCCGCCGAGGGGTCCGGACGCTCAGGAACCGTCGGGGGAGGCGTCGGTGTGGGAGCTCTCCTGGGAGGCCGCATCGTCGGCCTCGTCATCGGAATCCTCCAGCTCGGCGATCAGCTCACGGATCTGGTCGCGCAGCTCGGAGCGCACGAAATCACGCGTGGCCATCTCGCCGACGCTGGCGCGCAGCGAGGCGATCTCGCGGGCCAGGAAGTCCATGTCGGCGCGCGACTGGGCGGCGACCCGGCGATCGTCCTCCAGGCTCAACTTGTCACGTGCCTCCTGACGGTTCTGCGCCAGCAGGATCAGGGGGGCCGAGTAGGAGGCCTGGGTGGAGAAGGCCAGGTTGAGCAGGATGAATGGATAGGCGTCCCAGTGGTGCCAGCTGCCCAGCACATTCAACGAGATCCAGCTGATCACGAAGATGGTCATCCACAGCAGGAACGCGGGGCTGCCCATGAAGCGGGCGATCCATTCGGCGAACTGTCCGAAGCTGTCGCCGGTGAAGGGGTTCTTCAGGTGACGCTTGAATCGCGTGCGGTCGCCCGGCGTGTTGAGTCGGTCATCTGCCCAGCTGTTGTCGCTCATTCGTCCGCCTCCCGGCTCTGGTCATCGGGGTGGATGCCGTCCATCTGAACGCCGCGCCAGTCGTCGGGCAGCATGTGGTCCAGCACATCGTCCACGGTCACGGCGCCGACGAGCTGGCCGCGTGCGTTGACCACCGGTGCGATGACGAGGTTGTAGGTGGCGAAGTAGCGGCTCACCTGGTAGAGGCCCGCGTCGGGGGCCAGTGGCTGCAGGTCGGCATCGATCACCGAAGCGGTCATCACCGAAGGCGGTTCGCGCAGCAGTCGCTGGCTGTGCACCGCGCCGATATAGCGCCCGGAGGGCGTGTCGGTGGGTGGGCGGGTGATGAACACCATGGAGGCCGTCGCCGGGGTCACGTCCTCGCGGCTCACGGCGGCCAGGGCGTCGGCGATGGTGGCGTCGGGGGCGAGCACCACCGGTTCGGGGGTCATCATGCCGCCGGCGGTGAGGTCCTCGTACTGCATCAGATTGCGCACGTCGGCAGCGTCCTTGGGCTCCATGCGCTCCAGCAGGTCCTCGGCGAAGTCGGTGGGCAGGTCATTGATCAGGTCGGCCGCGTCGTCGGGGTCCATCTCCTCGAGCACGTCGGCGGCGCGCTCCACCTCCAGGCGGCTCAGCAGGGACACCTGCTCCGACTCGGGGAGCTCCTGGAAGGCGTCGGCAAGCTGTTCGTCATCGAGTGCCTCGGCCACCTCGACGCGCCGCCCGGGATCCATGTCATGCAGCTCACGGGCCACGTCAGCAGGGGGCATGTCCGACAGCTGCGCCACCTTCTGGTCGGTGGCCTGGTCGGCGCGTGCCACGGTGCTGGCGATATCGGTCCACGGCGCGGTGAACACGCTGCCCTTGCGGCTCGCGAAGCTGAAGGGACGCTTGGGGAGCCGCTCGCGCAGGGCCACCTCCACGAGTTCCCACTGCCGGGTGCGCACCTGGCGCATGGCCACATCGAAGATGGTCGCCGACTTGCCCTCGGTGGTGATCACCGACCGATCGAACAGGTCGTCGAACACCAGGGTCTCGTTGTCACGCTGCACGAAACGGCGCGCATCGATCACGCCGGCCAGCGCAATCTGGTTGGCGTCCACCGAATGGACCCTCTCCATCGGAACGTAGATGCGCCGGGCCGCCAGCAGGTCGACGACCATGCCCTTGACCCGGGGTAATCGGCCCGGCGATCGGAACTGGCAGACGAAGTCGCGCACCTTGCCCACCTGGTCGCCCGATGCGTCCAGCACGGGCAGACCCTGGAGCCTTGAGAGGAAGATCGATGTCATTTGAGGGCTCACGCACAAAGGCTACCTGTCAGGGGCGCGCGCGAGGACACGCGTCGTGTCACGGATGGACACGCGGCGTGGCCGGTTCCGGGGGATGCCCCTCGCGTCCGCGGCGCCGGCGGCGGACACACACCTCGGGGCACAGGTGACGCGCGGGCGCGGGGGCATTAGCGTGAGGGCATGACCTTTCGTCCGCGTCGTTCCGTGCTGTACATGCCGGCATCCAATCAGCGAGCCCTCGAGAAGGCCAGGACCATCGACTGTGATGCCATCATCTTCGACCTCGAGGACGCCGTGGCCCCCGATGCCAAGCCCCAGGCCCGCCAGGCCGCCTGCGACGCCGTCGCCAGTGGCGACTACGGCTACCGCGAGCTCGTGGTGCGCGTCAACGGCGTGGGCACCGCCTGGCATGACGACGACCTGGCCGCCGTGTGTGCGGCCCGGCCGGCAGCCATCGCCGTGCCCAAGGTGAGTTCGCCCGAGCAGGTGCGCCAGCTGGTGGACACCTTCGAGCGGCTGGGTGCCGACCCGCAGATGAACCTGTGGGCGATGATCGAGACGCCCCGCGCGATCGTGGACGCCGATGCCATCTGTGCGGCCTCCGAGCGACTCAATGTGGTGGTGCTCGGCACCAATGACCTGCTCAACGAGCTGCGCGCCCAGTCGGTGCCCAGTCGCCGGCCGCTGCAATATGCCCTGTCAGCCGCGATCTGCGCCGCACGCGCCAACGACAAGGTCGTGCTCGATGGGGTGTTCAACGATGTGCGCGATATCGGCGGCTTCGAGCAGGAGTGCGTCGATGGACGCGTCCTGGGCTTCGATGGCAAGACGCTCATCCACCCCGGTCAGGTCGGCATCGCGAATCGCGTGTGGGCACCCAGTGCCGACGACGTGGCACGGGCCCGCGAGTTGATCGACACCTTCGACCAGGCGTTGGCCGAGGGCCGGGGAGTGGTGACATTCCACGGGAAGATGATCGAGAACCTGCATGTCGAGACGGCACGACGCGTGCTGGCGATGCATGAGGCGATCCGCGCGCGCTGAACGCCCGGGCGTGCTCAGGGAGCACAGAGCAGACGCACAGAAAGTTCATTCCCGCTCCATAGCGGGACCTGTGGAATCGGGAAATCCGGTGGCTAGGCTGGAGTGAGTTCCGCCGAGGTGCGGCGGGCCCGCAAGGAGCAACCAATGTCTTTCCTCAGCCCTCAGGGCGCAGCGGCACAGGGCGGCCCGGCCGGTCGGTTCACCCTGCAGCGTCCCGTGTCCATCGCCATCTACAACTCCTACCAGGACGCCCAGCACGCGGTCGACTACCTCGCCGATCAGCGATTCCCCGTGCAGAACCTCTCGATCGTCGGCACCGACCTGAAGAGTTTCGAGCGGATCACCGGAGGACTCACCTGGGGCAAGGTGCTGACGTCCTCGGCGATGACCGGCGTGGTGTGGGGCATCATGGCCTCGCTGTTCCTGTGGCTGTTCATCCCCAACGTCAACCCCTTCCTGATGCTCGTCAGCTCGCTGGTCATCTTCGTGGCGGCCAATATGATCACCTCGGCCATCGGCTACCGGATGACTGGCGGACGCCGCGATTTCACCTCGACCACGCAGATCATTGCCACGCACTATGAGGTGCTGGGCGAGGCCGAGGTGGCCGGTCAGGCACGCGCCATGCTGTCCGGTGGCCAGAACCGCGGAGCATCGGGTGGCCAGCACTACGGCGTCGCGGGGCAGCAGCCCTATGGGGCAAGCCAGCAGGCCGGGCAGCCGGGTTCCGCCGGCTCCCAGCAGGCACCCGCCACCACCGGGTCCGGGTTGTTCCCGCCGCCGGCATGGCCCGCGCCCAACAGTCAGTCGGGCACCACGTCCACCCAGTCCGGCACGTCGCAGGGCTATCCCTCGCAGCAGCCGCCCGCAGCGGCCGGCCAGTCGCCGGCACGCGGTGTCGTCGAGCAGCCGACCAACGGTGGCTCCACCCCGGGAGAGGGGACCCCGGGAGCGCAGGGCTCGGATCAACCGCCCGCCTCCAGCGCGGGCACCTTTGACCCGACCGGTGGTCGTGACTGACCACTGACGCCGTGCCGTGGTGCTGCCGCAGCACTTGCTTTCCGCCTCATCTGTGAGATTGCCCGGACCCCCGCGGGGGTCCGGGCAATCTCACGTTCATGGTCGGCAGGGCGGGTCCGCGCGCCCCTACTTGCGGACGACCGAGGCCATCCAGTCCTCCACGGCCCGGCTCTCGCGGGGCAGGTGCGACGACAGGATGTCGCAGCCGTTCGGGGTGATGACGATGTCGTCCTCGATGCGCACGCCGATGCCGCGCAACTCCGGGGGCACCTTCAGGTCGGTCGACTTGAAGTAGATGCCGGGCTCCACGGTGATCACCATGCCGGCCCGCAATGTGCCCTTGCGGTAGTTCTCCACTCGTGCCTGGGCACAGTCGTGCACATCCAGGCCCAGGTGGTGGCTGGTGCCATGCACCATCCAGCGACGCCACTGGCCACCCGCGGGTGACAGCGCCTCGTCGGGGCTCACCGGCAGGATGCCCCAGTCTGTAAAGGTCTGCGCCAGCACGCGCACGGCCGCATTGTGCACGTCGGCGAACTTGGCGCCGGCCCGGGCAGCGTCCATGCCGGCCTGCTGCGACGCCCGCACCGCGTCATAGACCTGACGCTGCGGGGTGGTGAAGGTGCCGCCCACCGGCATGGTGCGGGTGATGTCGGCGGTGTAGAGCGAGTCGATCTCGATGCCGGCGTCCATCAGCACGAGGTCGCCCTCGCGCAGTGGGCCGTCGTTCTTGATCCAGTGCAGCGTGTTGGCGTGGTCGCCGGCCGCCGCGATCGTGTCATAGCCCACGGCATTGCCCTCGTGGCGGGCGTGCAGGCCGAAGATCCCCTCGATCCACCGCTCGCCGTGCCCGTATTCGACGGCCTTGTTGAAGTTCGCCACCACGTCCTCGAACGCCAGGGCGCTCACCCGGCAGGCCTCGCGCAGCTGGTCGAGCTCCCAATCGTCCTTGACCAGGCGCAGTTCGCTCAGTGCGGTGGCCAGCTCGGCATCGCGGTCGAGCTGGATCGCGCCACGGGTGTCGTCCACCGTCTCGGTGACGGCGGGGTCGGCCTCACGCACCACCCGCAGCGGCGCCTGCCCGGCGGACAGGGCGTCGCCGAGGCCGCGGATGTCCACCGTCGGGATCCCACACCGTGCGGACATCTCCGCCAGGGAATCGCGCTGGCCCACCCACATCTCGCCATAGCGTGCCGAGGCATAGAACTCGGGATCGGTGCGCGGGGCGCGGGGATGGAAGTACAGCCTCGCCTCGCCGTCGGGCTCGATCAACAGCACCGCGTCCGGCTCGCGGTCGGTGCCCAGGCCGGTGAGGTGGGTGAATGCCGAATGGGGACGGAAGGGGTAGTCGCAGTCGTTGTTGCGCTGCTTGTAGCTGCCGGCCGGCACTACCAGGCGCTCGCCGGGGAACTGCTGGGCAATGTCGGCACGGTGCCTGCTGGAGCTCGCCACCGAGTCCAGTGGCAGCGGAAGCTGGTCGCTGTAGGGCGCCCAGTCCTCGCAGATGAATTGCTTGAACGCACTCGAGAAGGGCGTGCGTCCCTCGGGGATCTTCGGTTGCTTGTCGCTCATCATCACCATCGCTGTTGCCGTTGCCTGCCGGCCGCGCGCCATCCGCGCACCGGTCAGGAGGACGTACCTGCGTCGGGGCCGGACCCGTCCACCTGCACCGATCCTATGGCGTGGCTGGTTGTGCGTGCCGGGCCGTGCATGGTCTCCCGGCTAGGGTGGATGAATCAGAAAGGATTCACCTATGCGAGCTGACCCTTCCGCCCAGCGCCGACTGCTTGATCTGGCACATATCGATACCGAATTGGTGCAGCTGCGTCATGCCGGTGAGCACCTGCCCGAGAACCAGCAGCTGTCGGCCCTGCAGACCAAGAGGCTGGCCCTCTCGGAACGCATCACCGAGGCGGAGACACGTCGTGGCGACGCCCAGGCCGAGGTGGACCGGGTGGAGAAGGACCTGAATCCTGCCAAGGAACGCCTCGCCCGCAATGAGAAGCGCGTGCATTCCGGTGAGATCAACAGCGAGCGCGCGCTGAAGGGCATCACCGACGAGATCGAACACCTCAAGGGACGCGTCTCCGACCTCGAGGACATCGAGCTCGAGGCGATGGACCGGGTGGACGCCGCCGCCCGCGAGCATGGCGAGTTCACCGCCCAGCGCACCGAGATCGAGAACCAGATGCGCGCCCTGCTCACCCAGCGGGACGACGCGAAGGCCGGCCTGCAGACCAAGCGCGACCAGCTGCAGCGCGAACGTGGTGAGATCACCGATGTGCTGCCCGAAGACCTGGTGAAGCTCTACGACCACGTGGCCGAGCACACCGGCAACACCGGTGCCGCCGAGCTGCGCGCCAAGCGCTGTGGTGGCTGCGGCCTGGAGATCGATTCGGCCGAGCTGCACCGCATCGCCGCCGAGGGGGCCGACGTGGTGCTGCGCTGCGATGAGTGCGGACGCATCCTGGTCCGTACCTCCCAGTCGGGGGTCTGAGCCCCGCCGGGGCGGGCAGGGCCGTCTGCCGGTATGTCCGTGAGCTGACACGTCGAATGGCACGTGAGCTGGTAGGTGGGGGCCACCGGCGACGGTAGAGTGGTCGGCTGGACGAGCCGGCCAGATGATCGCGGCGCTTCGGCGTCGAGGAAAGTCCGGACTCCACAGGGCAGGGTGGTGGACAACATCCACCCGGGGTGACCCGCGGGACAGTGCCACAGAAAACAAACCGCCCGAGCAATCGGGTAAGGGTGAAACGGCGGTGTAAGAGACCACCGCGACGCAGGTGACTGCGTCGGCAGGGCAAACCCCACCCGGAGCAAGACCAAGAAGGACGAGGATTCCTCGCCCGCGCAGGCGTTTGAGGGCGGCCCGCCCGATGCCTGCGGGTAGGTTGCACGCCCGGCGTGGAAGCGCCGGGGGAAGGCCGTTGGCAACAGCGGTCGCAGATGGATGATCATCGGCTCCTGGAGCCACAGAATCCGGCTTACCGGCCGGCTCGTTCCCTCCCCGCCCAGCATGCTGCACTGCGTGCATTTTCGCTGGCGGGGAAACTGTGCGTCCCCTATGGTTCACCCATGCGTCGATTCTTCAGCGCTGCCATCGCAATCCTGCTGGCAGCCACCCTCACACCAGCCCTCAACGCGCCCATGGCGAGTGCTGCGGACCAGGCGTCCGCGACCTCCTTTGTCGACGTGCCCGCCACCAACCAGTTCTTCACCGAGATCACCTGGTTGGCCGACCGCGGGGTGACCACCGGTTACCCGGACGGCAGCTTCCGTCCCCTGCAGCCGGTGAAGCGCGACGCCATGGCCGCCTTCCTCTACCGCTATGCGGGAAGCCCCGAGGTCGCCGACCAGGCCGCCTCGCCGTTCGTCGACATCTCGTCGTCCACCCAGTTCTACAAGGAGATGTCCTGGCTGGCCCAGAAGGGGATCTCCACCGGCTGGGAGACCGGCAACGGCTGCCGCGTCTTCAAGCCCATGGAGCCCGTAAAGCGTGACGCGATGGACGCGTTCATGTATCGCCTCACCGAGGGTGGCGGCACGCCGATCACCGGCGGCGGTTGCAATGCCAACCCGAACCCGAATCCCAACCCCGGTGAGGGGACCGTGCAGACCGGAGTCCACTTCGGCTCGTTCTGCGCACCCGAGGGGGCGACCGGCACCACCGTGCAGGGCATCACCGCGACCTGCAAGAAGTACCCCGGCGAGCCCCGCGCTCGCTGGCGTCGCTGATCCGGTCACTGACTGACCGGGCCCCGGGTCACTCCGGGAGAGTGCCCACCGACAACGACAAGGCGGCTGGTCCACGATCGTGGACCAGCCGCCTTGTGCGTTCCGGAACCGGTCTCCCGGACCGGGGTCAGGCTCGGCTCAGTGGATGTCCGACAGGTCGATCAGGGTGGGGTCCCCGCCCAGGATCGGCTGGCCGCTGCTCGGCAGGGTCAGGATCTCGGTGCCGTCGTTGGTGACCACCAGGGTCTGTTCGAACTGGGCGCTGCGCGATCCGTCACGGGTGACGACGGTCCAGCCGTCGTCCCACTGCTCGGTCTCGGGGCTGCCCACCGTGAGCATCGGCTCGATGGTGAAGGTCATGCCCGGCTGCATCGGGGTGTTCAGGCGCGGCTCGTCGTAGTGCAGGATGATCAGGCCCGAGTGGAATGCGGTGTGTACGCCGTGGCCGGTGTACTCGCGCACCACCCCGAAGTCGAAGCGCTTGGCGTAGGACTCGATGACGCGTCCGATCACCGAGATCGGCCGGCCCGGCTTGCAGGCCTTGATGCCGCGGTACATCGACTCGCGCGTCACCTCGGTGAGCTTCTTCGACTCCTCGTCGACCTCGCCCACGTAGTAGGTGGCGCAATTGTCGCCATGCACGCCGTCGATGTAGCTGGTGACGTCGAGCTTGACGATGTCGCCCTCCTCGAGGGGGCGCAGGTCGGGGATGCCGTGGCAGATCACCTCGTTGACCGAGGTGCACAGGCTCTTGGGGAAACCACGGTAGTCCAGGGTTGCCGGCCAGGCATGGTGGTCGAGCATGAACTCGTGGGCCACCTTGTCGAGGTGGTCGGTGGTGACGCCCGGCGCGATCTCCTTGGCGGTCACCAGGATGGCGTCAGCGGCGATGCGTCCGGCAATCCGCATCTTCTCGACGATCTCGGAGCTCTGGACGTCTGACCCGGTGTACGTCTCGGGACCCATGACCCCCACATAGGGAGGGCGCTCGATATCGGCGGGGACGGTCAATTCTTCAGTCTGTGGATACGGCTTGATTGCGGTCACATTCCCATTCTACGAGCGTCACACCAGAGGCCCCAGCGCGGCGGCGACAGCATGGCTGACGTCGCGATCAGCGCCGTGGTCAGCCGGTCACCCGCAGGGTCTTCATGGCGGCGTCGACCTTGCCGTTGCGCCCCGCGTCGCCGAGGTTCGAGCTGCCGAGGAACAGGCCGAGGTGGTCCCGGTTGCCCACATCCACCACGACGATGTCCACCCGGTCGCCACGCACCTGGGGGATATCGCGCATGGTCACATAGACCTCGGTCTGGATGTGCCAGGCGGGGTGCCCGTCCACCGTGGTCTGTTCGTCCACCAGGTCCTTGCGCCCGGTGAACCCGTCGTAGTAGTCGGTGCTGGCATAGCACTCGAGGGTCGAATGGGCCGAGGCCCGCACGTCGGTGAATCCGTCCTGCGCGTTGAGCGCGCCCACCCCGATATTGGAGAACCAGGTGTGGGTGACGCCGAAGCCATGGCTGGTGTACACCGTGTCGGCCACGGTGTGCAGGTCGCTGACCCAGCGCAGTGACATGGTGGCCGGCTGCCAACCACTGATGGCGTCCACCTGGATCCCGCCGCCGCTCAGCACCTTGTTGCTGGCCTGACGCGTGACGCCGGTCGCCGAGGTCGTGGGGCAGGGGGCGTGCGAGGCGTTGTCCGAGGGGCTGGGTGTGGGGGTGGAGGTCTCGTCCCACTGGGACCCGGTGGGCGAGGCACTGTTGGGGTCCTCCCTGGCGTTTCCACCGCTCCACGGGGCCGTGCCGCCGCGGGTGAGCACCACGGCGATGATCACGCCGAGCGCCACGAGCACGGCGACCAGCGCGATCAGCCAGCCGCGACGCCGTCGGGGGGTCGGGGCGGGGCCCTGGGGTCCGGGAGCGGGTGTGGCGGCGGGGTCGTTGGTGGTGGCCCCGGTCCAGGCCTGACCGTCCCAATAGCGGTACAGGCCGGGGGTGCCGGCCGGATCGGGATACCAACCGGGCGTGGGGCCTGACGTGGACCCGCCACCGGGCCACGATCCGGAACTCGACATGTGTGACTCCTCAGGACGCCATCGGCAAACGTCGGCGGCAGCCTATCGTCCGCCCCATGGGCGGGGCCGGCGTCGCCACCGGCCTCAGCCGGTCACCTTCAGCGTCCGGATGGCCTCGTCGACCTTGCCGTTGCGGGTGGCGTCGCCCAGGTTCGAACTGCCGATGAACAGTCCGAGCTGGTCCTGGCGGCCCAGGTCGACCACATAGATGTCCACCCGGTCACCGCGCGCCTGGGGCACATTCGGATTGGTCACATAGACCTCGGACTGGATGCGCCACGCCGGGTGGCCGTCCACCGTGGTCTGCTGGTCGACCAGGTCCTTGCGCCCGCTGAAGCCCTCGTAATATCCCGAGCTCGCATAGCATTCCAGCGTCGCGTGGGCCGAGGCCCTCACCTCGGTGAAGCCGTCCTTCGCGTTGAGCGTGCCCACCGCGATGTCCGACATCCAGCCCGGGTACACCGTGTCGGCGACCGAGTGGATGTCGGAGACCCAGTCGAGGTAGAAGGTGGAGTCATATCCCCACCCCGAGATGCGGTCCACCTGGAGGTTGCCGCTCCTCAGCGTGCTGTTGCTCTGGGCGGTGTTCGTGCGCACCGTCGTCCGCGGGCACTGGACGCTCGAGGCGTTGTCCGAGGGGCTGGGCGTGGGGGTTGAGGTCTCGTCCCACTGGGACCCGGTGGGCGAGGCACTGTTGGGGTCCTCCCTGGCGTTTCCACCGCTCCACGGGGCCGTGCCGCCGCGGGTGAGCACCACGGCGATGATCACGCCGAGCGCCACGAGCACGGCGACCAGCGCGATCAGCCAGCCGCGACGCCGTCGGGGGGTCGGGGCGGGGCCCTGGGGTCCGGGAGCGGGTGTGGCGGCGGGGTCGTTGGTGGTGGCCCCGGTCCAGGCCTGACCGTCCCAATAGCGGTACAGGCCGGGGGTACCTGCCGGATCGGGATACCAACCGGGCGTGGGCATCGGTGTCACCTCACATCCAGTCCGCGCAGCGTCATCGCGCGGATCCGGGTGGCGGGGCCGTGCGATCTCGGCGGCAGCCTATCGTCCGACCATGTGTCGAGTGCCCAGCACATTCACAGGCGGCCACCCCACAGGGGTGACGGTGCCGATCACCTCAGCCGGTGGTCCGCGCCCCCCGTCGCCACGGGCACTGGCACACTGGACGCATGGATCGTCAAACCGAGTTCGTATTGCGGGCCGTCGAAGAGCGCAATGTGAAGTTCATCCGCCTGTGGTTCACCGATGTGCAGGGATTCCTGAAGTCCGTGGCGATGGCGCCGGCCGAGCTCGAGGGGGCCTTCGCCGAGGGCACCGGGTTCGACGGTTCGGCGATCGAGGGCTATGCGCGGGTGTTCGAGTCGGACATGATCGCCCGTCCCGATCCCACCACCTTCCAACTGCTGCCGTGGCGCACCGAGGCGAGCACGGCCCGCATGTTCTGCGACATCGCCCTGCCCGATGGCTCGCCGGCGATGGCCGATCCGCGCCATGTGCTCAAGAGCGCCCTCAATAAGGCCGCCGACATGGGGTTCACCTTCTACTGTCACCCCGAGATCGAGTTCTTCCTGTTCAAGAAGCCGATCATTCCCGGCCAGATGCCCGAGCCGCTCGACATGGCCGGCTACTTCGACCACACCACCATGGACGACGGCACCGACTTCCGCCGTGACACGGTGATGATGCTGGAGCAGATGGGCATCTCGGTGGAGTTCAGCCACCACGAGACGGCACACGGCCAGCATGAGATCGACCTGCGCTATGCCGACGCCCTGTCGATGGCCGACAACATCATGACCTTCCGCGTGGTGGTCCGTGAGATCGCCGCCCAGCAGAACATCCTCGCGTCGTTCATGCCCAAGCCGTTCACCGACATGGCCGGATCGGGCATGCACACGCACATGAGCCTGTTCGAGGGCGACCGCAATGCCTTCTATGACGCCACCGACGAGGTGCGACTGTCGAAGATCGGTCGTCAATTCGTGGCCGGCCTCCTGGCGCACTCCGCCGAGATCACCGCGGTGACCAACCAGTGGGTGAACTCCTACAAACGGCTGGTGGGCGGCGGCGAGGCCCCCGCCTACGTCTGCTGGGGCCGCAACAACCGCTCGGCGCTCATCCGGGTGCCGCTGTTCAAGCCCAACAAGCCGTCGGCGGCACGCATCGAATACCGCGCCATCGACTCGGCGTGCAATCCCTATCTGGCCTACGCCCTCATGCTCAACGCCGGCCTGGACGGCATCACCCGCGAACTGCCCCTGCCCGACGAGGCCGAGGACGACGTGTGGGCGCTGTCGGAGCGGGAACGCCGGGCACTGGGCATCACAGCCCTGCCGCGCTCACTCGATGAGGCGATCGACGCGATGGAATCCTCCGAACTGGTGGCCGAGACGCTGGGAGAGCACGTCTTCGACTACTTCCTGCGCAACAAGCGGGCCGAGTTCGAGGAATATCGCGCCCAGGTGACGCCCTTCGAGCTGCGCACGCACCTGCCCCACATGTAGGACCCCGTCGCCGGGCGTGCAACCGTGGTCGTGCGCCCGGACGGACCGGCCGGGGTCAGTGCTTGATCACCGGAAGCATCCGGGAAACCTGGTCGGCATGCACTCCCGAGACGCGCAGCCGGTGCTCGTCGCGGGCCTGCTGCCAGCTCAGTGAGCCGGTGCACAGGGCCCAGAAGGTGTCCGGATCGGTTTCCACCACGTTGGGGGGCGTCCCGCGATGATGCGTCGGCCCCTCGCCGAAGGCCCCCAGCTGTACCGCCGTGACCGGCGGCACCCGCAGTTCAATGGTGTGGCCCGGATAGCGCTCCTCGAGCGTCACCGCCAGCGCCCGCAACGCCTGCTGCGTGCTTGCCGGATCGAGCCGCGCGCCGAAATGCTGGGCGAGCTTGCCCAACGAGACGGTCAGCCCCGCGATCAGGTCGGACAGGCGCACCGGCCCCACGAAGCTGGTCACCGCCGGCGGCAGCGGATCGGTGGTGAGTGCCTGCTGGGCCGCCGCGATGGCCGAGGCGGCGCGTTCCCTGAGCTGGCGCTCATTGCAACCATGGGCCACCTGACAGATGGTGGCACTGTGCTGGGACTTGCACTCGCCCCAGGCGAGCAGCAACTGCGAGATCGATTGCGGGGCGGTCCTGGTGGGCACCGCCAGCGCCGAGGTGATGGCCTCGGCGATCGCGATGAGGTGGGCCAGTGACTGGCGTCCCGCGGTGGCCGCCGGCTCCAGAAGTGTCGGCAATTGCGCCGCCAGTACTGCGGCGGCACGCTTGGTTTGGCGAAGCTGGCGATCAGCCATGTGTTGCTCCTGGCAGTGAAGTATTCAAGGGGCCCGACGCGACGATGGCCCTTGCGACCACCCCGTCTTGTGCGGGTCTTCAGCGATTGACCTCATGGCGCACTTTGGCGTCAATGTGTCCGCGAATTGCACGCCTTCGTGGCGGGTGTGCAACGGCATGGCACAACATTCCACGATACTCCGCAGCAGGAAACTTCGGCTTGGCTAGTCTCACTCAGGACGACACTGATCAGGTGGGGACATGAACGGACGCACGAGGACGCCGGCCGGCGAGCTGGCCCGCAAGGGATTCATCGACGCCAGCCGCGCCGCCGAGCTGTTCAATGGACTGCCCGAATGCACCGATGAACTGGTGGATGCGCTGGCCGCAGCCGCCGACCCCGATCAGGCCCTGGCCGGCCTGGTCGACCTGCAGGCAGCCGACCTGGTGGGCACCCTGCAGGCCCTCGCCGAGGAACCCTGGCGCCGTCGGCTGATCGCCGTGCTGGGTGGGAGCCAGGCCCTGGGCCAGCACCTCATCGCCCACCCCGGAGACCTGACGGCCCTGCAACCGGAGCCCGCACGGTGGAGCGCCGAACAGATCCGAGCCGACCTGCTGGCCGAGGTCGGACTGGCCGAGCGGGCAGATGACGGCCTCGCTGAGCTCGCCATGGCGGTGGCCGATGATCCGGGTGCCGCCGATCGGCTGCGCCTGGCCAACAAGCGGCACCTGCTGCGCATCGCCGGACGCGACCTGTCCTCCACCCAGCCCACCGCGATCGTCGACCAGATCGCCGCCGAGCTGGCGGACCTTGCCGACGCCATCATGGTCTGTGCCCTGGCCATCGCCCGCGCACAGACCCCGCACGCCGAACGGGCCAGGCTCGGGATCGTCGCCCTGGGCAAGTGCGGCGCCCAGGAGCTGAACTACCTGTCCGACATCGACGTGTTGTTCGTCGGGGAACCGGCAACCGACGAGGTGGGCCAGACCGAGGCCATCTCGATCGCGAACCGGATCGCCGGGGCCACGGCGCGGATCTGCTCGGCACATTCTGCCGCCGGCACCATCTGGCAGGTCGATGCCGCGCTGCGTCCGGAGGGCAACGCCGGGCCGCTGGTGCGCAGCCTGGAGGGCCACCGGGCCTATTACCAGCGCTGGGCGAAGAACTGGGAGTTCCAGGCCATGCTGAAGGCGCGTCCGATGGCCGGCGACCCCGAGCTCACCCGGGGCTTCCTGGACATCACCACGCCGCTGGTGTGGCAGGTCGGTGGACGGGAGAACTTCATGAGCGATGTGCAGGCCATGCGCCGCCGCGTGGTGAGCCTCATCCCCGCCAAGGACGCCCAGAGCGAGATCAAGCTGGGCGCCGGCGGGCTGCGTGACGTGGAATTCAGCGTGCAGGCCCTGCAGCTCGTGCACGGACGCGTCGACGAGCGCCTGCGCCACCGCGGCACCCTCGTGTCATTGCAGGCCCTCGCCGAGCACGGCTACGTCGGACGGGACGACTCCGCCGCCCTGGACGCCTCCTACCGTTTCGAGCGCTGCATCGAGCACCGCATCCAGGTGGCCAAGCTGCGTCGAAGCCACCTCATGCCGCCCGACGAGGCCGACCGGCGCCGCATCGCGCGCAGCATGGGGATGTCGGAGGCCGCGGACCTGTGGACGAGCTGGCGGCGCACCGCCCGCGACGTCGAGAGCCGGCAGAACAAGATCTTCTACTCGCCCCTACTGCTCACCGTCAGCAAGCTGTCGGACGACCAGATCCGGCTGTCGCCCGACGCGGCGAAGGACCGCCTCAAGGCGCTGGGTTTCTCTGATCCGGGCTCGGCCTTGCGCCACATCGAGGCGCTCACCACCGGTTCCAGCCGGGCGGTGGAGATCCGTCGCCAGCTGATGCCGGCCATGATCGGCTGGCTGGCCACCGGCCCGAATCCGGACCTCGGCCTGATCAGCTTCCGTCGGCTGTCCGAGACGATGGGCACCACCCCCTGGTACCTCAGGGCGCTGCGCGATGGGGGACAGATGGCCGAGCTGCTGGCCACGATCCTGTCGTCCAGCCGCTACGACATCGCGATGATCGAACGTGACCCGGCCGCCGTCCAGCTGCTGGCCGAGCCCGACGAGCTCGTGCCGCGCGATCGCACCTCCCTGGATGGCTCGATGGACGCGGTGGTGCGTCGCCACGATGGCGAGAAGGAGGCCATCGACGCGGTGCGTGCCCTGCGCCGGCGCGAACTGCTCAGGTTGGCGCTGGGCGATGTGCTGGGCCGCATCGACCTCGACGCCCTCGGCCGGGGGCTCAGCGACCTGGCCGGTGCCACCGTGGGCGCCGCCCTGGCCGTGGCGGTCCGTGGCGAACCCGCCGGGGTGCCGCCCATCGGGGTGGTGGCGATGGGACGCTGGGGTGGCGCCGAGATGAGCTACGCCTCCGATGCCGACGCCATGTACGTGGTGCCCGACGACGCCACGCCGGCGCAGATCGCGGCCGCCATCAGGGTGGTCGCCAAGGCAGCGTCGCTGCTGCGCCTGCCCGGTGCCGACCCCTCCCTCGAGCTGGATGCCGACCTGCGCCCCGAGGGCCGTGACGGGGCCATGGTGCGCACCCTGGGCGGCTACCTCAGCTACTACGACCGATGGTCACAGACCTGGGAGCACCAGGCACTGATCCGCGCCGCCTACGGCGCCGGGGACGAGGACCTCGTGGCGCAATTCCTTGCCGGCATCGACCACCTACGCTGGCCGCCCAACGGCTTGGACGCCGATGAGGAAATGGCGATCCGCCGCCTCAAGGGGCGCATGGAGACCGAGCGCATCGAGCGGGGCACCGATCGTCGGCGCAACCTCAAGCTGGGCCCCGGTGGCCTGTCCGACGTCGAATGGACGGTGCAACTGATGCAACTGCGTCACGCCGGCACCGTCGAATCCCTGCGCACGCCCTCGACGATGATGGCCCTGGACGCCTGCGAGAGCGAGGGACTCATGACCACCGACGATGCCGCCGTCCTGCGTGACGCCTGGCAGCTCGCCAGCCAATTGCGAAACCACACGATGCTGGTGCGCGGACGCACCAGCGACCAGCTGCCACCCGACCCGCGCGACCTGTCAGCCGTCGCGGTGCAGTTGGGGCGCAACAAGGGGGAGGCGTCCCTGCTGATCGACGAATACGAGCGCACCACCCGGCTCGCGTCCAAGGTCGTGGACCGCTTGTTCTGGGGGCATGCGGAGTGAGCGGGCAGGCACGCCACGCCACTGGCCCGGAGCCCACGCCGGCCGACGGCTCACTGGTGCTGTTCGGCGGCACCAGTGACATCGGCCTGGCGATCGCCGAGGCGCTGTTGGGTGACCGGCCCGGCCCGGTCACCCTGGTGGCGCGTCCGCAATCGCCGAGACTCGCCCGGGCCCGGGCCCGCATGGTCGCCGCCGGCGCCACCGGAGTGCGGGTCGTCGGCCTGGACGTCCGTGACCTGGACGCCCACGCGGACGCCGTGGACCACGCCATGCACGACCCCCGCGCGCCGCAGGAACCGGTGCGCACGGTGATCATCGCCTTCGGGGTGCTGGGCGACCCGGAGGCCGCCTGGCAGGATCCACGACGGACACGTGCGATGTTCACCGTGAACACCACCGCGGCAGCCAGCATCGGCGCGCTGGTGGCCGAGGCCCTGCGCGCCCAGCGTCGCGGGGGAGGCCCGGCGGGACGCATCATCGCCGTGAGTTCGGTGGCGGCCGAGCGCGTGCGACGCTCCAACTTCGTCTATGGCGCCAGCAAGGCCGGCATGGACGGCTTCTTCATCGGCCTGGGGCAGGCCCTGGCGCCGGAGCACATCCGGGTGCTGGTGGTGCGCCCCGGATTCGTCCGTTCGGCCATGACCGTCGGACGCCGCGCCGGCCTCGCCGTGGATCCCGATCGGGTCGCCGGCGCCGTGGTGCGCGCTCTGGACACGGACCGCGCCGTGGTGCGCGTGCCCCGGATCTTCACGCCGCTCATGGCGATCTATCGCAACCTTCCCGATCGGATCGCCCGGCGCCTGGCGTTCTGAGGGACGCCCCGCGAGGGCCTCAGCCGTCGTGGGGAAGGGCTGCGGCCATGCCGTCGAAGATGAGGTTCAGGCCGGCGGCGAAGCTTGCCGTGCCATCCATGACCGGCGTGGGGGACGCCTCGCCGGCCAGCGCCCCCAGCTGGGCCCGCTGTTGCTCCTCGTCGACGTGGCCCAGGATGAAGTAGATGAGCGTCTGTGAGGCGGTGGTCGCCTCCTGGTCGGCCATCCCCATCGCGGTCAGCACCGCGGCGGGGGCCCGGGACAGTTCTGTCCCGGCCAGGCCGATGGCCCGCATGGAGGCCACCAGGTCAGCCGAATCACGATGGTCGAGCAGGCGGGCACGCAGCTCGGTGGCCCAGCCACGAAGTGATGGGCGCCACGGGTCACCGTCCGCCGTGGCATCGAGCTCGGGGGGTTCGAGCCCGGCCAGGATCTTGTCGACGAGCTCGGCCAACAGGCTCTGCTTGTTGGCGACGTGCCAGTACAGGGCGCTGGCCTTGACGTCGAGGCTGTCGGCAAGGCGCCGCATGGTCAGGTCATTGAGCCCATAGGCGTCGAGAATGCCCAAAGCCGTTGAGATGATCTCGGTCTTGGTCAGTGCCACGCCCCCACACTATGGCAGTCGCGCGGGACGACGGGAGCCACGCCGGAGTACGGCAGTCCACCCGTCAGGCGGGGCCCGAAGCCCGGGCTGCTACCCCAGCGAGGCGTAGAGGTCATTGGCGAAGGCCGCCAGCGTCGCGACGTCCGTGCCGGTGCCGGTGACCTGCAGCAGGCCGTCGTCCATCTCCACCACGCAACTGACGGAGTTGTCGATCTGGGCCAACGTTCCACAGGTGCTCAATCCGTGGAGGGTCGGGCCGACGAGCAGTCTCAGCTGGGACGCCGCATAGCCCCTGTCCTCGGTGGAGACCAGGGTGATGATCCTCGTGCCGGCACCGGCCGGCCCCTGGTAGATGGCCGTCTGCAGCGTCGCCCGCGCGCTGTCGATCTGCGTGGCGCTGGCGCTCGGAGCAGGAGAGGTGGTCCACCCCTCGAAGCTGGCGGGAAGGGTTGCGGTCGTCGCAGCCTTGCGGCTCGCGCTGGGGCTGGCGGACGCATCGGGCGTCGGGGTCGTCGCGTGGGACCCCGGGGTTGACGCGGGTGCCGTCGACGTGGACCCGCCACAGCCGCTGAGCGCCACCAGTGCACAGGCGCCGGCCAGGGCCACGGTGAGGGCGCGTCGTGCGAGGGACATGTGGTTCAGTATGCCGCTCGGCACCCGCACCCGTACAGCGCCGGCCATGAAGTGCCACCGTCATGTCAACCGATAGCCCATCCCTATGTGGCACACAGCTGCAGGGTTCAGATTGTCTGGTGGTTAGTCACCGGTTTGAAGCCGGAAGGCGCCGTCGAATCGGCATTCGCGGCGCCTCCCGGTGTCGGACCGCGGTGGTTTCCCCAGCTCCGATGTGAAACGTCCGTCACCGGTTTTCCGGTGACGGACGTTTCAACGGGGAACTGCGCATTGTCATGCGCCGGGGCAGAACTCAGATCTGGTAGTACAGGTCGAACTCATAGGGGTGCGGACGCTGGGCCAGCTCGGCCAGGTCCTGGCGCTTCAGCGAGATCCAGGTGCTCAGCAGGTCGGGCGTGAACACGTCGCCGGCCAGCAGGTAGTCCTGGTCCTTCTCGAGCTCGTCGAGCACCTCGCCCAGCGAACCGGGGACATGCTGCACCTGGTCGTACTCCTCGGGCGGCAGCTCGTAGAGGTCCTTGTCGATCGGGGCCGGCGGCTCGATCTTGTTCTGGATGCCGTCGATGCCGGCGAGCAGCTGCGCGGCGAATGCCAGGTAGGGATTCGCGCTCGGATCGGGGCAGCGGAACTCGATGCGCTTGGCCTTCGGGCTCGGTCCGGTGATCGGGATGCGGATGCAGGCCGAGCGGTTGCGGTTCGAGTACACGAGGTTGACCGGTGCCTCGAAGCCCGGCACCAGACGGTGGTAGCTGTTCACGGTCGGGTTGGTGAAGGCCAGCAGGCTCGGCGCGTGCTTGAGCAGGCCGCCGATGTAGTAGCGGGCCATGTCGGACAACTGTGCGTAGCCGTTCTCGTCGAAGAACAGCGGCTCGCCCTCATTCCAGATCGACTGGTGGCAGTGCATGCCGGTGCCATTGTCGCCGTAGACGGGCTTCGGCATGAAGGTGGCGGTCTTGCCGTGCTGGTAGGCCGTGTTCTTCACGATGTACTTGAACTTCATGACGTCGTCGGCGCTCTTCAGCAGCTTGTCGTAGCGCCAGTTGATCTCGGCCTGGCCGGCCGAGCCGACCTCGTGGTGGGCGCGCTCGATGATGAGTCCGGCGTCCTCACAGTGCTTGACCATCTCGTCGCGCAGGTCGCCGTAGTGGTCGGTGGGGGCCACCGGGAAGTAGCCACCCTTCACCTTGACCTTGTAGCCCAGGTTGCCGCGCTCCTCGATGCGGCCCGTGTTCCAGGCAGCAGACTCGGAGTCGACACTGTAGAAGGACTCGTGGCCGTTGGTCTCGTAGCGCACATCGTCGAAGACGTAGAACTCGGCCTCGGGTGCGAAGAAGGCGGTGTCGCCGATGCCGGTGCTGGCCAGGAAATTCATGGCCTTGCGCGCGATGTTGCGCGGGTCGCGGCTGTAGGGCTCGTGGGTGATCGGATCATGCACGAAGAAGTTGACGATCAGCGTCTTGTGCTCGCGGAACGGATCAAGCCAGGCGCTGGTGGGATCGGGCACCAGGGCCATATCGGATTCATTGATCTTCTGGAAGCCGGCGACCGAGGAGCCGTCGAAGGCCAAGCCCTCCTCGAAAGCCTCGTGCTCGAGTTGGCTGGCCGGAATCGTGAAGTGCTGCATGATGCCGATGAGGTCACAGAATCGCACGTCGATGAACTCGACGCCCTCACTCTTCACAAATTCCAGCATTTCGTCGGGCCCGTTGAACATGTATTCCTCCGCAGTCATGGTCCGGACCCCTTCAGGCCCGGCTTGAGGTGATAAGCACAGGCTAGTAACGCGAAGTAACCCCGCGTTGCGTCCATGTTGCAGCCACGTTACAGAGTCCCGACGGGGCCTGCAGCGATCGGTGTCGGGATGGCCCGCCGACCGGCGGGCAGGCGCATTGTGCTCAGGGACGGGGCTATTCGGTCTGTTCGCCGAGTTCCAGCCACTCGTTCTCGAGGCGGTCGATCTCGGCGCGCTTGTCGTCCACGGCCTGTGCCCGCTTCCCGAGCTCCACATAGTCGCTGGGGTCCACGGCGGCCATCGATTCGGTGTCCCGGTCCACCTGGCGTTGCAGCTTGTCGATGCGACGCTCCAGCGCACCCAGCTTCTTGCGGGCCTCGTGCTGTTCGGCCCCACTCAGCTCGCCGGAGTCCTGCGCGGCCTGGCGTGATTCGCGACGCTCCGAGCTGGCCTCGGCCCGCTCCTCGCGTCGCTGGCCCGCCCGCAACCTGAGGTATTCGTCCACGCCGCCGGGAAGGTGGCGCAGGTGCCCGTCGATCAGCGCGTACTGCTGATCGGTGACGCGCTCGAGGAAATAGCGGTCATGGGAGACGACGATGAGCGTGCCGGGCCAGGTGTCGAGCAGGTCCTCCAGGGCCGTCAGCATGTCGGTGTCAAGGTCGTTGGTGGGCTCGTCCAGCACCAGCACATTCGGCTGGCCCAGCAGGATGAGCAACAGCTGGAGGCGACGCTTCTCACCGCCGGACAGGTCCTGCACGGGGGTGGACAGCTGGGCGGGGGAGAACCCCAGGCGTTCCAGCAGCTGCGCCGGCGTGAGCTCCTGGGCCTTCGAGCCCGTGCCGAAGGTGTAGGTGGTCTGCAGGCTCTCGAGCACCTTGCGCACGGGCACGCCGGTGTACTCATCGAGCTCATCGAGGCGCTGGCTCAGGGTGGCCGTGTGCACTGTCTTGCCGCGCTTGACGCGCCCCGACGTGGGCTGCAGCTCGCCGTCGATCAGGCTGAGCAGGGTTGACTTGCCCGCCCCGTTGGCGCCGAGCAGCCCGGTGCGCTCACCGGGTGCGAGCTGCCAGGTGATGTCGCGCAGCACCCGGTTGTCGCCGAAGCTCACCGAGACATCCAGCAGGTCGACGACGTCCTTGCCGAGCCGCGAGATCGCCATCGATTCCAGCGCCAGGGGATCGCGCAGCTCGGGTACATCGGCGATCAGCTCGTTGGCGGCCTCGATGCGGAACTTGGGCTTCGAGGTGCGGGCCGGGGCACCGCGTCGCAGCCAGGCAAGTTCCTTGCGGGCCAGATTCTCGCGGCGGGCCTCGTTGACGGCTGCCTGGCGGTCGCGTTCCACCCGCTGGAGCACATAGGCGGCGTAGCCACCCTCGAAGGGCTCGACGATCCGGTCGTGCACCTCCCAGGTGAGATTGGCCACCTCATCGAGGAACCAGCGGTCGTGGGTCACCACGAGCAGGGCGCCGGCGTTGTCGGGCCAGCGATGCTTGAGGTGGTCGGCAAGCCAGGTGATCGCCTCGACGTCAAGGTGGTTCGTGGGCTCGTCGAGGGCCAGCACGTCCCAGTCGCCCACCAGCACCCGGGCCAGTGAGACGCGTCGGCGCTGGCCACCCGACAGGGTGTCCACCGAGTCGTGCCAGTCGATCTCGCCGAGCAGGCCCGACAGGATGTCCCGGATGCCCGGATCGGACGCCCACACGTGTTCGGGCACATCACCGACGACGGCATGGGCCACCGACTGGTCGGCCGCGAGCGTGTCAGCCTGGTCGAGCACGCCGATGCGTACCCCGTTGCGGGCGATCACGCGTCCCTCGTCGGGTTGCATGCGGCCATCAAGCAGGGCCAGCAGGCTGGACTTGCCGTCACCATTGCGGCCGACGATGCCGACGCGGTCGCCTTCGTTGACGCCGAGCGTCACGGCATCGAAGACCACCTTTGTGGGGTACTCCAGGTGCAGGGACTCGGCTCCGAGCAGAAAAGCCATGAAGAAATCAGGGATTCAATCGCTGGGGGACGTCAGCCGCGCATCGCGCGACGTGAGACGCGCATGTTCCCGCTGGTGGGCAGCGGGCCCTTGGGCAGCGGCACGCGCGGACGCATCGAATCGAGGGCCACCAGACGGTACTCGATCTCCTCGATCTGCTCGGCGGACAGCTTCTTGGGCAGCTTCTTGATGTAGTCGTACAGCTTCGGCAGCGGCACCTGGTCGGTCCCGTTGCCGATCATCACGGTCTGCACGTCGACGCCGTAGAGCACCTGCCGATGGCGGCGGGCCTCATTGCGCAGCATCGTGGTCGCGGCCTTGCCCTTGCCCTCACCGATGAGGATGAGCCCGCCGGGTCCGATGGCGCGGTGGACGCAGTTTTCCTGCTTGTCCAGGGCGATCGCCATCGTGTAGTGCCACTTCTTCTTGTCCAGCAGCGACAGCGCCACCTGGGCGCCGCCGGCCTGGTCGGCGGCGCGGGCAAACGCGGCCTTCTTGGCCTGGCGCTGCAGCACGAACAGCGCCACGGTGAGACCGGCAAGCAGTCCGAGCAGGATCCAGAAGATCAGCATGGTGCCCACGAGCAGGCCCACCACGACGCCGACCACGACCGGGCCCAGCACCGCCCCTGCCAGCATCCAACCGATGCGTGGTTGATGCTCCGCGGTGAGCTTGTAGGTCTCGCGGATCTGGCGGATGGTGCCCCAGTCAGAAGGATTGTCGGAGTGCTTCTTCGCCTCCTTGAGGGCCTTTGCCTCGGCCTTCTGCTTCCTGGCCAGTTCCTTGGCCGCCTCGCTCGCCATCGCTGTGCCTCCGTGCTCGAGTCAATGGATGGGGCCACCGGGGCCCTCACATGGGCCTGATCGGCCGCCGATCCAGTCTAGTGCATGAGTCATGCGCCCCCGGTGGGGCGCATGGCGGGCCGGGAACGTCCGCCCAGGGGTGGGCCACCGGGCCGCGTCGCACACGCGTCGCGCACCGGTGCACGGGGCCAGTGCACGGGCGCAGGAAGGGAGGGGCGG
>OLOA01001376.1_pt1 | contig 24308 bp, 21 predicted proteins | sample 1672201 | NCBI WGS metagenome assembly OLOA01 (sample SAMEA3136658, study PRJEB25190) | human gut metagenome
AGGGCGCCGTCCGCAGCTGCGGACGGCGCCCTGTTCACATCAGGAGATTCACGGGAGTGAGCGAATGCCTATGACGGATCCCATTCAAATCCGGGAACCGACTTGGCATAGGTCGACAAGAACTCCATCGACGCCTCCAGGGCGCTGGTGCGCTGCTCCTCAACCTCGTGTTCGAGCTTGTGGCCCAGCTTCAGCAGCTCGGGCGTGGACCGCAGCGAATCCAGAACAGCGCTCTGGATCTGCGACCACATCCAATCCACCTGCTGATCGGCGCGATACTGCTTGAGGCCCACCGTCTTGTCCACCCAGTCACGGTGTTCGACAACGGCCTTCCACACATCATCCAGCCCATCACCGGTGTAGGCCGAGCAGGTGAGCACCGGAGTGCGCCGCCCATCGGCCTCGTCGTTGATGAGCTTCATGGCGATGGACAGATCGCGCGCGGTCACCCGCGCCTCGCCGGCATTGTCCCCGTCGGCCTTGTTCACGGCAATCACATCGGCGAGCTCCAGAATGCCTCGCTTGATGCCCTGCAGCTGGTCGCCCGAACCGGTGAGCGCAAGCATGAGGAAGGTATCCACCATGCCCGACACCGCCACTTCGGACTGACCCACACCGACCGTCTCGACGATCACCGTGTCATAGCCTGCGGCCTCGACGATGATCATCGCCTCCCGCGTCGCCCGCGCCACGCCACCGAGGTGGCCTGCCGAGGGCGAGGGGCGGATGAAGGCGCTGTCGGACTCAGCCAGCTTGCCCATGCGGGTGCGGTCGCCCAGGATCGAGCCGCCGGTGCGCGAACTGGACGGGTCAACCGCCAGCACCGCGACCTTGTGGCCACGATCGATGAGCCGCACGCCCATGGCGTCGGTGAACGTCGACTTGCCGGCCCCCGGCACCCCCGTCAGGCCAACGCGGATGGCGTTGCCCGAATGGGGGAGCAGGGCGGCGAGCAGCTCGCGAGCCAACGGCCGGTGAGCCGGCAGTGTTGACTCGACGAGCGTGATCGCACGCGCGAGGCCCGGGCGCTTGTTGGCGAGGACCTCGTCAACAAGCTCGGGGACATTGAACGGCCTAGGCATCGAGCGAAGCCCGCAGTTTCTTGACCAGCGAGATCGCCGACTCCGGAATGACGGTGCCGGGGGTGTAGATCTCCACGGCGCCGTCCTTACGCAGCTCGTCGAAGTCCTGCTCAGGGATCACGCCGCCCACGGTGATGAGGATGTCGGGACGTCCGAGCTTGTCCAGCTCCTTGCGCAGGGCCGGAACCAGCGTCAGATGCCCGCCGGCGAGCGACGAAACGCCCACCACGTGCACATCGGCCTCGACGGCCTGACGTGCGGTCTCCTCCGGGGTCTGGAACAGCGGGCCCACGTCGACGTCGAAACCGAGGTCGGCATAGGCGGTGGCGATGACCTTCTGGCCACGGTCGTGACCGTCCTGGCCCATCTTGGCCAGCAGGATGCGAGGACGACGGCCCTCGGCCTGCTCGAATTCCTCAACGAGCTCGCGTGCTTCCTCAACCTCAGGCGTGTTCTTCACTTCCTTCGAGTACACACCGGAGATGGTGCGAATCTGGGCGGTGTAGCGTCCGAAGACCTTCTCGAGCGCGTCGCTCATCTCGCCGACCGTCGCCATGGCGCGGCCAGCGTCGATGCACAGCTTCAGCAGGTTGCGATCCGGATCCTTGTCGTCGGGGTTGCCGGCGGCCCAGGTGATCTTGTCGAGGGCGGCCTTGACCTTCTCGGGATCGCGCTCGGCGCGCAGCTTGACCAGCTTGGCCTTCTGCTCGGCGAGCACCGTGGAGTTGTCCACCTTGAGCACATCGAGCGGCGGCTCGTGCTCCAGGCGGTACTTGTTCACGCCGATCAGCGGCTGGCGGCCGGAGTCGATGCGTGCCTGGGTGCGGGCGGCGGCTTCCTCGATGCGCATCTTGGGGATGCCCTTTTCGATGGCCTTGGCCATGCCGCCGACCTTCTCGACCTCCTGGATGTGACCCCATGCCTTGCGGGCCAGGTCCCAGGTGAGCTCCTCGACGTATGCCGAGCCGCTCCACGGGTCGATCACGCGCGTCGTGCCCGATTCCTGCTGCAGGAACAGCTGGGTGTTACGGGCGATGCGGGCGCTGAAATCGGTCGGCAGGGCGATGGCCTCGTCGAGCGAGTTCGTGTGCAGCGACTGGGTATGGCCCTGGGTGGCGGCCATGGCCTCGATGCAGGTACGCACGACGTTGTTGTAGACGTCCTGGGCGGTCAGCGACCAACCGGAGGTCTGCGAGTGGGTGCGCAGGCTCATCGACTTCGGGTTCTTCGGCCCGAACTGATGCACCAGCTTGGCCCACAACATGCGCGCGGCACGCAGCTTGGCAACCTCCATGAAGAAGTTCATGCCGATGCCCCAGAAGAAGGACAGACGCGGCGCGAACTGGTCGACATTGAGGCCCACCGACTCGCCGGCGCGGATGTAGTCAACACCGTCGGCCAGGGTATAGGCCATCTCGATGTCGGCCGTGGCGCCGGCTTCCTGCATGTGGTAGCCGGAAATGGAAATCGAATTCCACTTCGGCATATTGGCACTCGTGTAGGCGAAGATCTCAGAGATGATTCGCATACTCGGCTGCGGCGGGTAGATGTAGGTGTTACGAACCATGAACTCCTTGAGGATGTCGTTCTGGATCGTCCCGGCGAGCTGCTCGGGCTTGACGCCCTGCTCCTCGGCGGTCACCACATAGAGGGCCAGGATCGGCAGCACGGCGCCGTTCATGGTCATGGACACGCTCATCTGGTCCAGCGGAATGCCGGCGAACAGCTCGCGCATGTCATAGATGGAGTCGATGGCCACACCGGCCATGCCGACGTCACCGGCGACGCGGGGATTGTCCGAGTCGTAGCCACGGTGGGTGGGCAGGTCGAAGGCAACCGACAGGCCCTTCTGGCCGGCCGCAAGGTTGCGGCGGTAGAAGGCGTTCGACTCCTTGGCCGTGGAGAAACCGGCGTACTGGCGAATCGTCCAGGGACGGAACGCGTACATGGTTGCATACGGGCCGTGGACGAACGGCGGGATACCTGCGTAGGTGTCCAGCCAGTCCATGTCCTTGTAGACGTCTTCGTTGAACAGGGTGCCAACCGGAATCTGCTCGGCCGTCTCCCACGCCTCTCCGGTGCCGGCCTTGGCGGCCAGTTCCTCGAAGCGTCGTGCGGCATCAGCAGGAACCGGGGCATTGCCGAGGTCAACTGAATCAAAACGGGGCAGAGTGCTCACTTCGCGACTCCCAAGATATCAAGGGTGGAGGACAGGGTGTCGACGACATCCATGCCCATAAACAGGCGTCCGTCGATCAGCTTCTCGGCCTCGGCGGCGTCATCACCGAACTCCTTGAAGGCGCCCGACAGGTACAGGGCCTTTGCGCCGGCGGCCTTGAGTGCCTTGGCGACCTCAAGTCCCTGCTGCGCGTAGACCTTGGCGGACGAGCAGAGGTCGGCCACCTGGGCGCCCGACTTCTTGAATGCCTCGACGATCTCGGCGGTGGTGCCGCCTTCGACCTGCGGGGTGTCGATGCCGGCGATGTGCCACACCGGGCTCGAGAAGCCCTCGCGGCCACCGAAGTCGCGACGGGTGCCCAAGCAGGCCAGGAACACCTTGGGGCGCTCGGAGACGCTGGTGGAGCGATCCATCAGCTGCTCGAACACCTCGGAGTCGCGATGCCAGGCCAGGCCCTTGCGCGCCGGAGCGGCGGGGAACGGCTTGGTCTCGATGCTGCGGGCCCCGATCATCGGGAACTCGCTGACCGCGGTGATCGGCTGCTTGCGGTTGGCCAGGCGCTTGGCGCGCTCGGCATTGCAGGCGTCGAGCACCTTGGTGACGTGCTCGGTCATGACGGCCTTCGACATGCCACCGAGCTTCTCGACCTCCTGGAATTCCTTCCAGGCGGCGTCGGCCAGGCTGCGGGTGAGCGACTCGACGTAGTAGGAGCCACCGGCCGGGTCGTTGACGCGGCCGATGTTCACCTCTTCGGCGAGCACGATGCCCGTGTTGCGCGCGATGCGCAGCGGGAAGTCGTCCTCCGGCAGGCCGAGGGCCTGGGTGAAGGGCAGCGTCGTGATCGACTCGGCCCCACCAACGGAGGCGGAGAAGGTGGCAATCGAACCGCGAAGGATGTTGACATAGGGGTCTTCGCGCGTGAGCTCACGCCAGCTGGTGATCGCATTCTGGCGGGCGCCGCGCTTGTCCTCGTCCACGCCGAAGACCTCGCCGATGCGGGCCCATGCCTCGCGCAGGGCGCGAAGACGGGCGATCGTGAGGAACTGGTCGTGGGTGGCGGTGACACGGAAGTTGATCGTGTCGAAGGCCTCGGTGGCGGTGAAGCCCTGCTCGACCAGGGCGCGCACGTACTCCGCGCCGGTGGCCAGTGCCCAGGCGAGCTCTGCCACGTCGCCGGCACCGGCGTTGTGGTAGATGTTCGCGTCGATCGTGACGGCGCGCGAGTCCGGCGAGAACTTCGCCAGGCGGCGCACCCAGTCACCGAGCACGGTCAGATCCGGCTCGGTGCCCTGCAGGGCTGCGAAGCCGATGGGATCCAGGCCCAGGTTGAGGGCCAGGTCCTTCGCCGGCTTGTCGGAGCGCTCGTAGACGCTCACCAGGGCCTCGGCGGCGGCACCCTGGTCGTAGCGGCTGAAGACCTCCACCTTGGTCATTTCCAGCAGGACGTCGGAGAGGACCTCGTCGAGGTGCTCGGGTGCGATCGCGTCGGGATCAACGCGCAGCAACAGGGAGGTGACGCCACGCTCCAGGCCTTCGAGGATCGCCTTGCGGGTGAACTTCTCGTCGGGATCCTCGTGCAGGGCGCGCACGTCCCAGGCATCCATGTCGCCGTTGCGCACCGTGGTGCCGCGGGTGAAGGGTGCGACGCCGGGGTAACCCAGCTTCTTCGGGGCGTCCTTCGGACGGTACATCGGCACGATGTCGATGCCATCGACGGTGTGAACCGTCAGGCGCTTCAGACTCTCGGCGAAGGTCAGCTGCTTCTCCGGTGGACGACCACGGTTGAGTACCTTCTCAACTTCGCGCTCCCACTGCTCCTCAGTGGCCTTGGGGAAATCCCCGGCCAGGCTGAGTGTGGTGGGAGTGAGGTCGTCAGTGTCGGCGGGGTTGGTCCCCTGATCCGTGCTGCTCATGCGACTCCTGCTCCTGAAAGGGTCAAGGCACCCCGAGGGGTGCCGGTAACTGATTGCCGGGCGATGCGATGCCGGGCATGCCATGCGGGGCACGGCACCACCAACAGCGCGACCGGGTCCTCGTGGGCGGCGATCAGGCCGTCCGGGGTCGGGGACCCACGGTGCTCTGGGGCTGCGCCGCAGTGGCAGGGGAGCGAGGCGTCAACCTCGCGCTGCGTGGGGGCGTGCTTGCGGGCCACGTTGCCGACAATGTGATTCACAGGTGCTCCTCGGCATCTGAAATCGTCCCCGAATGCCAAACACGGCCCTCCCGGGCCGGATCGGACATCTGGAAACGCGAGGGCGTCAACAGATGTTGTCGCTGCTGGCAGGTCTTCGGACTCATGGGCATTGCGAGATCACTCCCGACTTCCTCCACTACTACTTCCCAGGCGTTGCCGCCCAGTGCCTTACGTTGTGTCGTTCCCATTGACCGCTGCGGGACAGTTCCGGAATTACACCGGATTCCCTCTTGCGACGACTGCCGTGTGGCAGCCGAACCAGCACTACTAGCCTACACAAGTTCCGCCTCGGGCGGACAGGCCCTCACTCACTCGCGCGCGCTCGCGCGTGGGCGCGCCCGGGTGCGCGCGAGGTCGGGCGCAGACGCTCCCGGGCACCGGATGATCGATGTGGAAGACTGAGCGCGGCAACGAGCGCGAGGAATGCCGGTGACCGGGGGCCATGGCCGCCCGGGAGTCCGCGACGGTCCCGCCACTGTGAGCCGGTGAAGCCGGCGAGTCAGACACTCCGCCGGTGCCGCTGACCATTGGGCGAGGTACCTGAGGAGGCCACATGGCTGACCATGACGTGCACGAGGACGACGAGCGCCGGTTGATCGGCGTGGGCGTTGGCCCGGGCGATCCGGAACTTGTGACGCTGAAGGCATTGCGTGCCCTGCGGGCTGCTGATGTCATTCTGGTGCCGGCCACCGAGCGGTCATCGGCCAGCGGGCCGGGCCGGGCCGAGAAGATCGTGCTCGACGTGGCCCCCGAGGTCGCCGAGCGCATCGTGCGGGTGCCGTTCTCGATGGCGCAGCGTCGTGGTGTCGGTCCGAAGCGCAGTGGCAGCTGGCAGGCCAGCGCCCGGGCTGCCCTCGACGCCTTCGAGGGCGGGGCCCGTGCCGTGGTGCTGGCCACCGTGGGCGATCCGAGCGTGTACTCCACCTTCAGCTACCTGCGCGGCACCGTCGCCGAGGCGCTTGCCGACATCGCCTTCGAGGTGATCCCGGGCATCACCGCCATGCAGGCCATCTCGGCGGCCAGCGACCTGCCCCTGGTGGAGGGACGCGAGATCCTGGCGCTGGTGCCGGCCACGGTGGGTCCGGAGCGCCTTGACGCCGTGCTCGACGTCGCCGATTCGGTGACCATCTACAAGGGCGGACGCACCCTGCCGCAGGTGATCGCCCAGTTGAACGCCCACGATCGCAACTCGGTGGTGGGCACCGACGTCTCCCTGCCCACCCAGAGCCTCGTCGATGCCGACGAGCTGTCCGCCGACGAGACCCTGCCTTATTTCTCCACCATCCTGTCGGTGCCGAAGCGCAAGTCCACCGGGGGAGCCCTGTGAGCCGGCGCGACGAAGGAGACCAGAAGACCATGAGCGATACCCGCTCGCACGAGCCCGACCCCGCTGCCGGGAACGAGGCGGCCCCGTTGCGCGGCAAGGTCGTGTTCGTGGGTGCGGGCCCCGGTGCCGCTGACCTGATCAGCGTGCGGGGTGCCCACGTCATCGCGCAGGCCGACATCATCATCTGGGCATCCAGCTTGGTGCTGCCCGACGTGGTGGCCGACCACAAGCCGGGCGCCGAACTGGTCGATTCGGCGGCACTGTCGCTGGAGGACCTCGAGCCGCTGCTGACCCGTGCCCATGACGAGGACCTGCTGGTTGCCCGCGTGCACACCGGCGATCCCTCGATCTACGGCGCCACCGCCGAGCAGCGCGACCTGTGTCGCAGCCTCGACCTGGCGTTCGAGACGGTGCCGGGCATCTCGGCCTTCTCCGCGGCCGCCGCCCGGATGAACGTCGAGTTGACGGTGCCCGAGGTGAGCCAGTCGATCACCATCACGCGCCTGGAGGGCGGCCGTACGCCGATGCCCGAGGGGGAGACCATCGCCTCCTTCGCGGCCCACGGCGCCACCATGGCCGTCTACCTGTCGGCGGCGCGCAATCGTGCGCTCCAGGAGGCGCTGATCGAGGGCGGCTATGCACCCGCGACTCCGTGCATCATCGGGTTCGAGGTCACCTGGCCCGGCGAGATGATGCTGCGCTGCCGCCTCGACGAGCTGTCCGACACCATGCGCGAACACAAGCTGTGGAAGCACACCATCGTGCTCGTGGGTCCGGCGCTGGCCGAGGGCCCCATTGCCACGCGCAGCCACCTGTACCACCCCGGATTCCGCCACGAATACCGCGACGCCGAGCCGCAGGCCAGCAAGGAGCTGAGGGAACACGGTGCCCTCGGCATCAATGCGGACAGTTCCAAGGCCATCAACCAACACGGCGCCGGCAACGACACCACCGGGGCACACCGATCGACAGAAGGCGAGCAGGCATGATTCGCGTACATGGTTTCCTCGGCGGCATCAGTGAGGCCCTGCGCGCCGATCTGGCGACTGCCGACCTGGTGGTCGGTGGGCGCCGTCAGCTTGACGACGCCGGCGTGCCCGCCGCCCAGCGGGTCGAGCTGGGCGCCCTGGCCCCGGCCATCGAGCGCTTGAAGGCCCTGGATGACGACAAGCTGGCGGTGGTGATCGCGTCCGGTGACCCGGGATTCTTCGGCATCCTGCGTCCGCTGCGCCGTGCCGGCCTGCACTGCGAGGTGGTGCCCACCATCACCTCACTGCAGGCCGCCTTCGCGGCCGTGGCCCTGCCCTGGGACGATGCCCAACTGGTGAGCGCCCACTCGGGCGGCATCGAGGCAGCGATCCGCATCGCCGGGGTGCATCCGAAGGTCGGCGTGCTCACCGCCCCCGGCAAGGGACTCGCCCAACTGGTGGCAGCCCTTCGCGGCCGCGACAAGCACTTCGTGGTCGCCGAGCGACTCGGCGAGGCCGACGAGCGCGTCCGCGTGTTCGACGAGGCTGCTGCCCTGACCGTGGACGAGGATGACCTGGCCAGCCCCTATGTGGTGCTCATCCTCGACGCCGCCCCCGAGTCCGCCGAGGCAGTGGGCCACAGCCCGCAGCTGGCCGGCGACCCGAATGCCCCGGGCCCCGATGATCCCAAGCCGGCAAGCAATACCCGTGCCGACGGCTCGGACCGCGCCCCGATCATCGGCCAGGTGGTCAACACCACCCGCGCCCGTCACCAGGCCGACCAGATCGACCAGGCCCTCGGCGTCGAGTCGAAGCGCTACGACGGCCCCGCCTCGGCAGGCCTGGTGGCCGCCTGGGGCGAATGCGACCTGATCGTCTCCCACCTGGCACTGGGCGCCACCACGCGCCTCATCGCGCCACTGCTGGCCGACAAGCACACCGACCCCGGCGTCGTCGTGGTCGATGAGGCAGGACACTTCGCGGTGCCGCTGGTGGGCGGCCACACCGGGGGAGCCAATGAGCTGGCCCGCCGCATCGGCGAGGCGCTGGACGCCACCGCCGTGGTCTCGACGGCCACCGACTCGCTGGGCATCCCGGCGCTCGACCAGCTCGGCTGGGCGGTCAGCGGCGACGTCGCCGGTGTCACCGCCGCCATCATCGACGGCGCCCCGGTCTCGGTGCTGCGCGAGCACCTGTGGCCGATGCCGCCCCTGCCGGGCAATGTCCTGGTGCCCGCCCCCGGCGAGCCGGCCGCACCCGGAACCGTGGGGCGCGTCGTGGTCACCGACCGCGCCGCGCCAACAGCAGGCGGCGCATCAGACGACCAGCTGCCCACGGTGGTCCTGCATCCCGACAGCCTGGTCGTCGGCATGGGCTGCAACAAGGGCACGTCGGTGGAGGCGCTGCGCGAGCTGCTTGACGCGACGCTGGCCGGTGCCGGCCTGGCGAAGGAATCCATCGCGGCGCTGGTCAGCGTCGATGCGAAGGCCGGCGAGCTGGGCTTGATCAAGCTGGCCGACGAGCTGGGCGTGCCCTATGTCACCTATCCCGCCGATCAGCTCGCCGAGCAGGACGCGCCGAACCCCTCGGCCGTCGTGGAACGCGAGATCGGCAGCGGCTCCGTATCGGAGGCCAGTGTGCTGGCCCGCGGTGCCGAGTTGATCGTCGAGAAGCACAAGAGTGCCGAGGCCACCTGCGCCATCGGACGCATCCCTGCGCGCGGTCGCCTGCACGTGGTCGGTCTCGGCCCCGGTTCGCGTGACCTGCTCACCCCGCGCGCCGCCAGTGTGGTGCGCCATGCCAACCTGGTGGTCGGCTATGGACCCTATGTACGTCAGGTGCGCGACCTGGTCAGTCCCCACGCCGAGGTGATGGCCACCAAGATGGGCACCGAGGAGCAGCGCACCCGCGCGGCCATCGACGCCGCCCGCTCCGGGCTGGATGTGGCCTTCCTGTCGGGTGGTGACCCGGCGATCTATGCGATGGCCAGCCCCACCCTCGAGATGGGCACCGACGGGGTCGACGTCGACATCGTGCCGGGCGTCACCGCCGAGCTGGCGGCCTCCGCGATCCTGGGGGCACCGCTCGGCCACGACCACGCCACCATCAGCCTGTCCGACCTGCACACCGACTGGGAGCTCATCCTCAAGAGGGTGCGGGTCGCGGCACAGGGCGATTTCGTGATCACGCTGTACAACCCGCGCTCCCGCTCACGCATCCACCAACTGCCCGATGCCCTGGCGATCATTGCCGAATACCGCGGCCCGGACACCCCCGTCGCCTCGGTGTCGCAGGCGGAGCGGCCGCAACAGCATGTGCACATGTCGTCGCTGGCCGACTTCCAGCCCGAATGGGTCGACATGAACACCATCGTGATCGTCGGCTCCGACACCACCACCTTCGCCACCAGCGGTGACGGGCGTCGCATCATCGTGACGCCGCGTGACTATCACTGGATGGACGGCGCGGTCAGCGGCCACAAGCGGCTCAACTACCCGCACGGCAGCCGCCCCCGCGTGTCGCGTGCCGAGTTCAAGGGGCAGGCCGCCCCGCCAGCCGAAGCCGCCCAGCCCCCGACCGCCCAGTCCCGGGTCACCCCGTCCCAGACCACCCAGTCCCGGACCACGGCTGCCCAGCCCGGCTCCGATGTCCCCACCCAGGAGAATTCCCATGACTGATCTCGTCCCACTGGTCATTGCCGCCCACGGCACCCGTGACGCACAGGGCCTGGCCCAGACGCGCGCCTTCGCCGACGAGGTGCGGGCTGCCCTGCCCGGGGTGCACGTGGAGCTCGGCTTCGTCGAACTGGCAGAACCCGACGTGGCCGGTGCCGTGCACAATGCGCTGGCCCACATCCCCGACGCCGTGCCCTCCGACGAGCCCGAGCTGGTGGTGCTGCCGCTCATGCTCAACACGGGCGGACATGTCAACAGTGACATCCCCGAGTTCATCGAGGCCGGACGCGACGGCCACCGGGTGTCCTACGGCGGACCCCTGCTGCCCGATCCGCGTGTGCGCCAGGTGCTCGAGGAGCGCATCAATGCGGCGCTCGCGCCTGCCGATGGCCCGGCGTGGCGCGCCGACGACACCAGCCTGGTGCTGGTGGGGCGCGGTGCCCTCACCACGCGGGCCAACGCGGAGCACTACCGCCTCACCCGCTATGTCGGCGAGGAGGTCGGCTTCGCCGGTGCCTTCCCGTCGTTCATCCAGGTGGTGCGCCCTTCCGTGCCCGAGGCGCTCACGATGGCCGTCGACGCCGGTGCCACGCAGATCCTCGTCGGCCCCAACTTCTTGTTCCGCGGGCGCCTGCGCACCTGGCTGTCCGAGCAGGTGGACGCGTGGCTGGAAACCCATCCGGGCATCGAGGTGCGCATCAGCGATGTCTTGGGGCCCAGCCCCCTGATCGCCGAGGTCTTCGCCGACCGCTATCGCGAACAGGTCGGCGAACCCGGCAACGGCGACGGCGCCCCCGTCTACCTGTCGGGCCTGCGCCTGGCCGGACGCAGGGTGCTGGTGGTCGGTGCCGGTCATGTGGCCGAGCGACGCATCCCGCGCCTGCTGGAGGCCGGCGCCCGGGTGCACGTCGTGGCCCCCAACGCCGGTATCCGGGTGGCCCGTCTTGCCGAACAGGGGCGCGTCGACTGGCAACAGCGCGGCTTCACCGAGTCTGACGTCGACGAGGTCTGGTTCGTGCTGGCTGCGTCGAATGATCCCGAGGTGAACGCCCGGGTCTCGGCGGAGGCCGAGCGCCAGCGGGTGTTCTGCGTGCGCTCCGACAAGTCGTCCGACGGCACTGCGTACACGCCGGCCACCGAGGAGGCCGGCGGAATCACCGTGGCCGTGGTGGGCCATCGCAATCCCCGCCGCAGCGTGCGGGTGCGCGACGAGCTCCTCAAGGCGCTCCAGGTCTGAGTGGCGCCGCCCCGGGCGGGCACGGGGCCGGTCAGTGTGCCGCGGCAGTGAACGGTGACCGGCCGATGATCGTGCCTGCCCGGTCGGTGCAGATCACCTCGATGTCGATGGGTGCGTCCACGGTGATGGCCGCCTGTCGTGCCGCGGCGCGGGCCACGAGGTCGCCCAGCTCGATGCCGGCGTCGTGGGACAGCTGGTAGGCCTGCGAGGCCGTGTGTGCGGCCCCCACGGCTGCCACGAGTTCGTCATCGCCGCCGCCCTCCCGGGCCAGTCGCGCCAACTGCTCCTGGTCGACGCGCGTGCGATGGGAGTGCAGGTCGAGGTAGCCATTGGCCAGCTTCGACATCTTGGCGAAGCCGCCACAGATCGTCAGGCGCGGCAGGGGATGGGAGTGCAGGTACTTCAGCACGGCGCCTGCGAAGTCGCCCATGTCCAACAACTCGACGTCGGGGTAGAGCTCCCGGGCAATGCGCTGCGACGTCGAGCCGGTGCAGGCCGCCGCATGGCTGGCCCCATCGGCGCGCGCCACGTCGATTCCCTCGTGGATGCTGGCGATCCATGCCGAGCATGAGTAGGGCACGACCACCCCGGTGGTTCCCAGCACCGACAGGCCACCCAGGATCCCGATCTTCGGATTCCAGGTGCGCTGCGCGATCTGTTCCCCGTCGTCGATCGACAGTGTCAGCACCACATCGGGTGAGCCATTGCCGCCCACCGAGCGGTCGGCCGCAGCCAGGTTCTCGGCGATATAGGTGCGCGGCACGGGGTTGATGGCCGGTTCGCCCACCGACAGGGGCAATCCCGGACGGGTGACGGTGCCGACGCCGCTTCCGGCGCGAAAGGTGATGCCGCTGCCGGGGCGTCCGCGTTCCACCGTGGCCCGGATCACGGCCCCGTCGGTGACATCGGGATCGTCACCGGCGTCCTTGGTGATGGCTGCCATGGCCGTATCGTCACCGAGCTGCTCGAAGGTGAGGGCGAAGGCGGGGCGTCGTCCTGCCGGGAGCTCGACCTCGACCGGATCGGGGAAGTTCCCGGTGTGCAGGGCCGACCAGGCTGCGCGCGCTGCGGCGGCCGCACAGGCGCCGGTCGTCCACCCGGGACGCAGGCCGGACGAGGTCAGCTGCGCCTCACGGCCGCTGGTCTGGGCACGGCGCCCCTCGCGGGCCAGGCGGGCGTCATTGCCCGGACCCGCAGGAGCATCGGAGCTTGTCACATGGCGTGGCACGATGTTCCGCGTCGAGCTGCTCACCGACGAACGTCCCGCAGGAGCATCGGAGCTTGTCACATGGCGTGGCGGCTGGCCTGCTGGTGCCGGGGACGCCCCCGAATCCCGACCGTGGGTGTGGGGCTGGCCGGCGTCGGAGCCGGTGGCATCGGGCTGGCCGGCGCTCATTCCCGGTGCTCGTTGGTGAGCTCGGCGCTGGAGGCAAGCGCGTTGATGGCGGCAACCGCGATGGCGGACCCGCCACGCCTGCCCAGCAGCGTCAGGTAATCGAGGCCGGCATCATCATCGACCAGCGCCTGCTTGCTCTCCGCGGCACCCACGAAGCCCACCGGAATCCCGATGACGGCGGCGGGTTTCTCGCCGGTCTCGTGCACCAGCTCGAGCACTCGGAACAGGGCCGTCGGAGCATTGCCGATGGCCACGATCGAGCCCTCGAGCCGGCCCTCCTCATGCCACAGGTCAACGGCCGCCGAGGTCTTGGTGACGCCCTTTTCCTCGGCGATGCCGGCAAGGCGGGGGTCCTTGATATGGGTGATCACCTCATTGTCGCGGGGCAGCCGGGACCGGATGATGCCAGTGGCGGTCATCGAGGAATCACACAGGATGGGGGCCCCCGCGCGCAGGGCCGTGCGTGCGGCCTCACCGACGCCGGTGGTGAAGGCGATGTCGGCGGCGATCGCCGGATCGGCGGCGGCATGGATCATGCGCACTGCCACCGGTTCGAGGTCGTCGGGGAACCGCGACAGGTCGGCCTCGTCGCGGATGATGCGGAACGACTCGCGGTAGATATCCGATCCGCGGTTCAGGTAATCACTCACAGTTGGTCTCCGTGTGGTTGGTCTTCAGGCAGTTGGTTCCCGCGCGGCCGACCACCGCGCAAATTGTTCCCGCGCAATGGGTGACCGACGGACGAGTCACGGCTTCACCCAGGTCCAGCTGGTCACCATGCGCAGCGGCTTGAAGCCGTGCAATGCACCGATGTGATCGCCGTTGTGCACCTCGAGGCGCATGAGCTCGCCACCATGGTCGAGTGCCAACTGTCCGATCACCAGCTCGGCCTCCAGGGTGACGGCGTTGACCACGAAACGACCCCCGGTGTGCAGGGCGTCGATGCAGCGGGCGGCAAGGCTGGCGGTGAGCCCGCCTCCGATGAAGATCGCATCGGGACCCGGGAGCTGTGGCAGGGCCTGCTCGATGTCGGACTCGACGATCGTCACCTGGCCGGGCAGGGTGAGGTTGGCCGCGTTCTGGCGGGCGTGTTCGGCACGATCCGGGCGCTGTTCGACGCCGATTGCGCCGCATCCCGGGTCGGTGCGGCACCACTCGATGGCGATGGATCCGGCCCCGGTGCCCAGGTCCCACAGCATCTGGCCGGGCAGGGGACGCAGCGCCGCCAGGGCGACGGCCCGGATCGGGTGCTTGGTGATCAACCCGTCATGGACGAAATGGCTTTCGGGCAGCCCGGGCGTGCGGCCCAACAGGCTCGAATCAGGGTCAGTGGTCACCGGTTCAGGCTATCGTCCGTGGCCCCCGTGGCGGTATCGGTTCCGGGTGGGCCGGTCATGGTCGACGGGGGCTCAACCCAGCGCGGAACGCACCCAGTCGAGCGTGTCGGCCACGTCATGGAGCACGATTCCGTAGTCAGGGACCGGTGGACGGGCGATCATCACCACGCGGGCACCGGTGCGGGCGGCCACCACGAGTTTCGCGGCTGGCTGATCCCCGCCGGAGTCCTTGGTCACCAGGGTGGCGATGCGATGACCGGGATCGTCCATCAGCGCCTCCTCGGCGGCTTCGCTGAAGGGGCCGCGGGCGTTCAGCAGCCGCCATCGCGGCGGGAGCCCTTCGTCGGGGGCGTCGATCACCCGGTGGGTGATGTCGCGATCACCCAGGGCCAGGTATTCAGCCGTCGCCTGGCGGCCCACGGTGAGCAGCACCGGATCGGGCAGCGCTCGCACCGCCCGGACGGCGGAGGCATTGTCGGCCACCCAGATCCAGGTGGCGGCGTCGGGCTGTGCCGCCCAACTGGTGGGCACCAGCCGGGCCAACGGAAGGTCGGCCCGTCGGCAGGCCCGGGCCGCGTGCGCGCTGATGGTGGCCGCGAAGGCATGGGTGGCGTTCACCACCACGCGTGGCCGATTGTCATGCAGCCACCGGGCCAGCCCCTCGACGCCGCCGAAGCCGCCATGGCGCGTGGGGCCCGGTAACTGCCGCGGAGCCCGGGTGCGGCCCGCCAGGGAGGTCAGGGCGCTGATGCCGGCGTCGGTCAGAGTCCGGGCCAGTTGCCGGGCAAGCCGGGTGCCGCCCAGGACCAGCACCTCGGGATCAATGCTGCCCGTAGACATTCTGGTAACGGTCGTTGAGCTTGTCGACGTCGTCGGGGGCGATTTCGATCACCCCACCGAGTTGTTGGGCGGCCCACATCGTGTGCGCCACCTCCTCGGTCATCGCGGCGGCCTTGACCGCGGCCTCGGCGTCGCGCCCGATGGTGAATGGCCCATGGTTCTGCATGAGGACGGCGGGCGACCTGGGGAACTGCTTGAGCGTGTCGACGACACCGGCTCCGATCGCCTCCGATCCGATGAGGCGGAAGGGTCCCACGGGCACGGGGCCACCGAATTCGTCGCCCATCATGGTCAGCGCGCAGGGGATCGACTTCCCGGTGGCCGCCCAGGCGGTGGCATAGGTGGAGTGGGTGTGGCATACGCCGAAGACCTCGGGCATGTGCCGATAGATGTAGGCATGCGAGGAGGTGTCGGAGGAGGGCGAGCCGGCGCCGTCCACGAGGTTGCCCTGCAGGTCGGTGACCACCATCGATTCGGGGGTCAGGTGCTCGTAGCGCACGCCGGAGGGCTTGATCACCAGGAGGTCGGCCGAGTGGAGGCGCTGCGAGACATTGCCCGCGGTCCACATCACGAGGTTCCAGGCCACCAACTGGTCGTGCAGTGCGGCGACGACCTCGCGCACGGCACGGACCTCCGCCCGAGTGGCCTGCGAGAAGTCCTTGAGTGTTGCCATGCGGCTTGCCTTGTCCCGCCCGCGGAACCGGGCGTGTCGCGTGGGGCGCGGAATCGCCGCGTCCGGGTACCGGAGAAGGGACTTGAACCCTCACGCCTTTCGGCACAGGAACCTAAATCCTGCGTGTCTGCCAATTCCACCACTCCGGCTGAGCGCGACCAGTGTAGCGACCGGTGCCGTGGCCCCCGGCGTGGACAGGACGGGGCAGCTGCGCCGTTGCGGGCGCGGTGGGCAGCGCTCCGGCCTGACACAGGGGTCAACCGCGTGAGGGGACCGTTGCGGGCGCGGTGGCTCAGACGGCGGCGGGGATGCCGAGCTTCTTGCGCAGGCGGTCCACATGGCCGGCGGCGCGCACGTCGTAGAGGGCCTCGCGCACAGTGCCCCTGCCGTCGGCGTCGACGTCCACCACGAAGGTGGAGCGGATGATCCCGTCGATGGGCTTGCCGAAGATCATCTTGGTGCCCCACACGCCGTAGGCATCGATGGCGGTGTGCTGCGGATCGGCCAGCAGCGTGACGCGCAGGTTCTTGCGCATCCGGAACTTCGCCAGCTTGTCGGTGGTGTCGGGTGAGATGCCGATCACGTCGACGCCCGATTGGGTGAACTCGTCGAGTGAGGCGGTGAAGTCGATGGCCTGCACGGTGCATCCGGGGGTGAGGGCCGCGGGGTAGAAGTAGACCACCACGGTGCGTGCGGCGTGGTCGGACAACCGCACGATGTTGCCATCGGCGTCGGGAAGTGCGAATTCAGGGGCCGGGTCACCGGGGGCAAGCGTCGACATGCTCCCAGATTAGGACACCGGCGAAGTCGACCCCGCATTGCACTGTGGCCACGCTATCCCGGGGGTGTGGGGTGAAGGACACCGTGATCTGCAATAGTCTGGGGCGAACAGAAAAGGCCGTCGCGCGCGATTCGTGTGCCTGTGGCGGTTATCGTCATCGACTGGAGGACGCCGTGGCTCAGCCCGAAACCAATATTGACCGGATCCGGGAACGCATTGCCGCCTCCCGCGACGACCTGACCTACGGCATTGAGACGCTCATCTCGACCGTCCACCCGACGGCGCTGAAGAACCGCGCCATCGACGAGGGCAAGGAATTCGCCTCCGAGAAGGCCGACGAGGCCAAGTCGGCATTCATCGACGAGAACGGCCCCCGCTGGGACCGCATCGGCACCGTGGCACTGGCCGCTGCCGGCGTGATCGTGCTGGCGATTTCCGTGCGTGGCCTGGGCCGCGTCATCCGCGGCAAGTGACCCCTCCCGGGGCGCTTGGTACACAGATGTCCGACGACCAGATTCCCGTGACACCTGCGACGGCGGGGGCGAACCCCGTTCCCGTCGCACAGGACGCACAGGACACCTCGTCGACCCTGCAGGCCGCGGCGCCGGCGGACGTGCCTGATGCGGGCCATCTCGAGGAACCGCCGATCCGGATGCTGCACGAGCGCGTACTCGTGTCGATGGAGTCCGAGAAGGGCGAACATCGCAGCGAGGGCGGCATCCTCATCCCGTCCACCGTGCAGATGGCACATCGCCTCGCCTGGGCCCGCGTGATGGCCGTCGGCCCCAGCGTGCGCGCCGTGAAGGTGGGCGACCGGGTGCTGTTCGACCCCGCCGAGCGTTCCGAGGTGGAGGTGCGCAACAAGGTCTACGTCCTGCTGCGCGAACGCGACCTCCACGCGGTGGCCGATGAGCAGCTGTCCGACGCCGAAACCGGGCTCTACCTGTGAAGATGGCACCTCGATTTTGTATGAAAGGCCATCCACTCGTATAGTTGTTTGTCGCACGCGCTGCTAGCTCAACTGGCAGAGCATCTGACTCTTAATCAGAGGGTTCAGGGTTCGAGTCCCTGGCGGCGCACAGTGCAGGAGATTGAACGAAGAGGCTCCTTCCGGATCATCCGGAAGGAGCCTCTTCGTCTGTTCGGTGATGGTTCGGGGCGCTCGTCCGGTAAGGGTCCACCTTCCCGGACCCGCCGCGACGGTGCTCCCTCAGCTGCGCTCGCCGAGCCAGCGGGTGTCCTCCGACAGGCTCTTGGTGTGGCGCACCACATTGATGCGTTGGTGGCGCAGCGTCGCCAGCTCGTCGTTGACCTGTTCGTTGGGCAGCGGTTCGAGCCTGCGGTCCAGGGCGACGCCCAACAGGTAGTCAGCCAGCAGGGGATTGCGCGGCAGCAGGGGGCCATGGGGATAGATGCCCATCACACGCCCCTGGACGGCCCCGTCGGTGCCGTCGCCACGGTTGCCGACGCCGAGCTCCACCCTCGCGAACGGGGCAGCCTTCGGACCCAGGGTCGTATAGCCACCATGGTTCTCAAAGCCGGTCAGCAGGTAGTCGTCGCCCTCGGGCGTCATCCAGTGGCTGAGCACCTCGCCGACGGCGCGGACCGGGCCACGACGGGTGTCCACATCCAGCAGTCCGAGTCCCTCGATCACGGTGTCGTCGTCGCCGACGGTGAAGCTGTTCCCCAGGATCTGGTAGCCGGCGCAGACGGAGAACAGCACGGCCCCGTCGTCCAGCGCCCGGAAGAGCCCACCATCGGCCCGCAGGGCGTCCACGGCCGCGATCTGGGCCTGGTCCTCGCCGCCACCCAGCAGGTAGACGGCCCCGTTGGTGGGCACCGGCTGGCCCGGTTCCACCATGATGAGCTCCGAGGCGATGCCGCGCCACGACAGGCGCTTGGCCAGCACCATGCCATTGCCGCGGTCGCCGTAGATGCCCAGCAGGCTCTGGTAGACCACCACGATCTTGATCGGCTTCACCATGTCACGCCACCCATCCGGCACAGGTTGAGGAAGGCCGTATAGGTCGCGAGCACGTCGACCTGGCCGGGATAGTCGCCGTGCAGTGCCTCGGACAGGTCAGGGACGATCGAGTGCTCCACCTCGGCGTACGAAAGCCGCACCGCCAGGTCCTGGGCCCGCGGGCCGGTGCACACCACGTGCTTGCCCGCCAATTGCTCGAAGTCGACATCCCACAGCCAGCTCACGTCGGCGCCATCGGCGATGGCCGAGTCGATGGCCAGGATCACCGGATCGGAGTCCATGATGAGGATCGATTCGGCCCATCCGGCCGGGTTCTTGGCGAGCAGCAGGCGTGCCCGCGTCTCGCCGAAGGTGCCCACCGCGAAGCGGCCTGCGGGCGCCCGGACGCCGGCCATGGCGTCCAGGGCGATCTGCGGGTCGACGCCCATGATGATGGCCGCGGCGAAGGCGCAGGTGGCGTTGCCGCGGTTGAAGCGTCCGGGGACCTGCAGGTGCAGCGTCCAGTGCTGGCCCTGCGGGGTGGAGATGTCGTCGCCACGCACGGTGAAATCGGGCTGGTGCATCCGCAGCGGGCAGCCGGGGCAGTGCCAGTCGTCGGTCTGGTAGATGAGCACCGAACCGCAGTTCGGGCACAGCGCGGCATCCTGCGTCCAGCCGACCCCCATGTCGACCCACACGGCGCGGTGGGCGGCCTCCGCCGACCAGGTGACCAGGGGGTCATGGATGTTCGCCACGGCGACCGGACCAGCGGTGCCGGTGGCGATCAGGGCATCGCGCCACTTCTTGCCGAGTGACTTGATCTCATGGTGGCGGTCGAGCTGGTCGCGGCTGAAGTTCAGCATGATGAGCACTTCGGGATGGCCCTGGGTGATGAGCTCGGGCACCACCTGCTCATCGGTCTCCAGCACGGCCAGGGGTGCCGACATGTTCTGCGAGATCGCCGAGGCGATGCCCTCGCGGAGGTTGGCGCCGTCGGCATTGGTCACCACATTTTGGTCGCCCTTGACGGCGCGCAGGGCGGCGGTCAGCAGGTGCGTGGTGGTGGTCTTGCCGTTGGTGCCCGAGACGGCGGCGATGCGGCGCCCGGCGATCAGCTCGTCGAAGGCGGGCGGATAGAGCTTGGTGATCACCTGGCCCCGGATCGAGGTGCCGGTGCCGCGTCCGGCGGCCCGCGACGCCAACGCGGCCAGGTTGCCCAGCCCGATGGCGGCATCGCGCCACACGCGACGTCCCAGTCCGGTGCCGAACGGGAGGGCGTTGATGGGTTGGGCTCGTCCGGGTGCGGGCCTCGAGCTGTTCGACGGCATGGCCCCCATTGTGGCAGCCCGTGCATAACGCCTTGCCGGGATGGCGGTCAGCGTGTCGCCCGGTGGCCCGTGGTCGGCGCGCCCGGGGGTGACGGGGGATGCGCCCGGGTGCTCAGGCGGTGAGCGCTGCCCGCAGCGTGTCCTGGGCGTCGTCCTCCATGCCCAGGCCGTCGCGGAAATAGCCGGTGATGGATCCGAACCGCGAGGTCATCTCGGTGAGCGCGGCCCGCAGGTACTTCGGGTCGACGCCCAGCACGGGGGTGAGCGTCGAGGGGTCGCCGCCGCCGTCGGTGAACTTCTTGATCATGGCCGCGGCGCTGCGTGGCAGGTACTGGTTCGTCAGTTCGTAGTCGTGGAAGACGTCCGCCTCGTCGACGCCCAGGAGCAGCAGCAGTGCGGCCGCGGCCCAGCCGGTGCGGTCCTTGCCGGAGGTGCAGTGGAACAGGGCCGGGCGGTTCGCCGGGTCGGCAATGTCGGTGAAGAAGGACCGGTAGGCGCGCAGGGCGCTGTCGGACGAGACGATCTGGCGGTAGGTCTCGTCGAAGATGGCTGCGGTCTGGTCGCCGGCGAGCAGCTGCGAGGCACGCAGGGGGTCCTTGATGGCCTCGAGCATCTCGTCGGGGGCCGCACTGGCGGCGTCGGCCAGCACGTCGGCGAGCACCACGTGCATGCCGTCGGGCACCACGTCGGGTTGGGCGGTGCGTTCCACCTCGGTGCGGAAGTCGAAGATCGTGCGGATGTCGCGGCGCTGCAGGGCGTCGGCATCGGCGGGGGACAGGCGGCTCAGCGCCGCCGAGCGGTAGAGCACGCCGGTGCGCACCCGGCCGCCGCCGGCGATCGGGTAGCCGCCGATGTCGCGCAGGTTGGGCAGCGACTCGAGCTCGATGTGGGCTCCCGGTGCGGGTTGGCTGGCAGGGTTCGCGGTCACGGGGCGACGCTACCAAGCCGACCCCCGGGTTCGTCCGGAAGATTGGGGGCGCCGCTCAGGGCGGGCCGGCTCAGGACCCCAGGTACTCGGCGAGGTAGCGGGCGGTGGGCCCGGAACCGGTGGCGGCCAGGTCAGCCGGATGGCCCTCGAAGGTGACGTGACCGCCCTGGTTGCCGGCCCCGGGGCCCATGTCGATGATCCAGTCGGCGTGGGCCATCACGGCCAGGTCGTGCTCCACCACGATCAGGGAGTGCCCCTGGTTCACGAGCTTGTCGAGCAGCGCGAGCAGTTGCTCCACATCGGCCGGATGCAGTCCGGCAGTGGGTTCGTCGAGCACCTGGATGCCGCCCCTGGCCCCCAGCTGGATGGCCAGCTTGAGTCGTTGGCGCTCTCCGCCAGACAGGGTCGTGAGCGGCTGGCCGAGCGACAGGTAGCCCAGCCCGACGTCGATCATGCGTCCCACGATCTTCTGGGCGGCGGCGATCTTGGCCGGTCCGGCGCCGAAGTAGTCGCGCGCCTCGTCGAACGGCAGGGCGAGCACCTGGGAGATGTCGAGGCCGGCCAGCTTGTAGAGCAGCACGCCCGGCTCGAAGCGCTTGCCCTCACAGACCTCGCAGACGCTGGAGACCCCACCCATCATCGCCAGATCGGTGTAGACCACACCGGCACCGTGGCAGTTCGGGCAGGCTCCCTCGGAGTTGGAGCTGAACAGCGCCGGCTTGACGCCGTTGGCCTTGGCGAAGGCCTTGCGCACCGGGTCGAGCAGTCCGGTGTAGGTGGCGGGGTTGGAGCGGCGTGAGCTCTTGACCTGCGTCTGGTCGATGTAGACCGCCTCGGCGTCGGCGGGCAGTGATTCCTGCACCAGCGAGCTCTTGCCGGAGCCGGCGACGCCGGTGACCACGCAGAGCACTCCCAGGGGATGTCGACGCTCACATCGCGCAGGTTGTGCAGGCTGGCGTGGCGGATCGGCAGGGTTCCGGTGGGGGTGCGCCAGGCCTGCTTGGCCGCAACGCGGTCGTCCAGGTGGCGGCCGGTCAGGGTGTCGGACGCCCGCAGCCCGGCCAGGTCACCCTGGCAGCAGAGTTCGCCGCCGTGGGACCCGGCGCCGGGTCCGAGGTCGACGATGTGGTCGGCGATGCGGATTGTCTCTGGTTCGTGCTCCACCACCAGCACCGTGTTGCCCTTGTCGCGCAGCTGCAACAGCATCTGGTTCATGCGGTGCACGTCGGCGGGGTGCAGGCCGGCGGTGGGCTCGTCGAACACATAGGTGATATCGGTCAGTGGCGAGCCGATGTTGCGGATGAGCTTGACGCGCTGTGATTCGCCGCCCGACAGGGTGCCCGACGCCCGACTCAGGCTCAGGTAGCCCAGGCCGATGTCGTCGAAGGCGGTGAGGATCGCGCGCAAGGTGGTGACCAGCGGGCCCAGTCCCGGCAGCTCGAGGCCACCGAGCCAGTCGGCCAATTCGGTGACCTGCAGGGCATTCGCGTCGGCGATCGACAGGCCGTCGATCTTCGACGAGCGGGCTTCGGCAGACAGTCGCGTGCCGTCGCAGTCGGGGCAGGTGGCGAAGGTGACCGCCTTGTCGACGAAGGCCCGGATATGTGGCTGCATCTGTTCGGGGTCCTTGGACAACATCGATTTCTGAAGGCGCGGCACGAGGCCCTCGTAGGTCATATTGATGCCGGCGATCTTGCGGCGTTCCGGCTCGTGGTAGAGGAAGTCGTTCAGTTCCTTCTTGGTGAACTGCTTGATGGGCTTGTCGGGGCTGTACATGCCCGATTCGGCGTAGATGCGGTAGTTCCAGCCGCCGGCCTTGTATCCGGGGGCCAGCATGGCGCCCTGGGACAGTGACAGGTCCTCGTCGTAGAGCTCGGCCAGCTTGAATTCGGAGATGGTGCCGCGTCCCTCGCAGCGGGGACACATGCCGCCGACCACGTTGAAGGAGCGCTTCACGGCCTGGGCTTGTCCGGTGGTTCCCTTCTTGACGGTCATCGTGCCGCCGCCGCGCATGGTGGCCACGTTGAACGAGAACGCCTTGGGTGAGCCGATGTGGGGGCTGCCGGCGCGGCTGAACAGCACCCGCAGGAAGGCGTCGGCGTCGGTGACGGTGCCGACGGTGGAGCGTGGGTTGGCGCCGAGTTGCGCCTGGTCCACCACGATCGCGGTGGTGAGGCCCGACAGGAGGTCGACGTCCGGACGGCCCAGGGTGGGCATGAATCCCTGCAGGAAGGCGCTGTAGGTCTCGTCGATGAGGCGACGCGATTCCGAGGCGATGGTGTCGAACACCAGGGAGCTCTTGCCCGATCCCGAGACCCCGGTGAACACAGTGAGCTTGCGCTTGGGGATCTCCAGCGTGATGTTCTTCAGGTTGTTCTCGCGGGCGCCCTGCACCCGGATCATGTCGTGTGGAGCTGAGGCCATGGGAAGAAGTGTATGGAGCGGGATGCGGGGATGGGTCTGTCCATACTGGTGACATGGACAACGTGGACGATGGCGCGCTCACGAGCACCGATGCCGTCGGGTTGGCGCGCGAGGTAGCGACGCGGGCCCATGCCGGCCAGGTGGACAAGGCGGGGGAGCCCTACATCGGTCACCCACGGCGGGTGGCGCGGCGTGCCGGCGAACTGGCTGGCGGGCGGGGGTCGGGGTTCCGCGATGCGGCGGAGGCGGTCGGCTGGCTGCACGACGTGGTGGAGGACACCGAGCTGGATGGCCCAGACCTTCGTCGGCTCGGGTTCAGCGACGAGGTTGTGGCGGCGGTGTTGGCGCTGACGCGCAGGGTGGGGGAGCCCGAGCCCGATTATGCGGCGCGGGTTGCCGCGAATGAGCTCGCGATGGTCGTGAAGCGCGCAGACCTGGCCGATAACACCGACCCGGCTCGCACGGCGTTGCTCGATGAGGAGACCCGGGTGCGGTTGGCGGAGAAGTATCGGGTGTTTCGGGGGTTGTTGGATGCGGCCTTGTTCGAAGCGGGTGAGTGAGTCGGCCTGCTATGCGTCGTCGCTGTCGGCCTTGGCGGGCCAGTTGATCGCAGTGCTTCTTGAGATGCCCGCCGCTCGGGCCGCCGCCGCGACCGGCACACCGTTGCGGGTGGCGGCTACCAACTCCTGCTTAAGTGTCCTTCCTCGGGAGGTTGTGAACGGTTCGGGTCGTAAGGGAAGACCTCCGGGCAGGATGTGGGTTACCACACTCAATCCTGACCACGGAGGCCTTCATGACTCACGCTAACGCACCCTTGACTCCTGCGGGCCGTCGCCGGTTGGCGATCGTGGTCGTCGAAGCGGGATGGTCACTGCGCCGGGCTGCGGAACGGTTTCAGGTATTAGTGGGCGCCGCGAAACGGGCTCTTCACGAACGAGGGTGTAGCGGGTTGAGCGTGTCGGTGGCCGGGTAGGGG
>OLOA01001384.1_pt1 | contig 24250 bp, 10 predicted proteins | sample 1672201 | NCBI WGS metagenome assembly OLOA01 (sample SAMEA3136658, study PRJEB25190) | human gut metagenome
TGATTTCCGTCACCGTCCACCAGCACATATTCGCCGAAGCCGGCTATTATCAGGACTTTTTTGAGGATTTTTCAATGGAAAAATATCATCAGATGCTCAAAAGAATGGAGCTGACAGAAGAGCTGAAAACCAAAAAACTTTCCACCGGTATGATGGCAAAGTTAAAGATCGCAGTCACAATGGCAAGAAATGCAAAACTGTATCTGCTGGATGAGCCATTAAACGGCATTGATCTTCTGGCAAGGGATGAGATCATGAAAAGTATTTTGGAAGTCATTGATCCGGATGTCACACTTGTGATCTCCAGCCATCTGGTAGATGAACTGGAGCGAGTGGCAGATGCGGCCATCTTTATGAAAGAAGGAAAAATGGTCAGACAGTGTATGGTTGAGGAACTGAGAAGCAGCGAAAAAAAATCTGTTGTTGATCTGTATCGTGAAATTTACGGACATGGGGGAGAGGAACTATGTTAAAATTAATGAAGTATGAATTCCGGAAGAGTGCATCTTCCAAGCTTATTCTGCTGGTGCTTACAGCAGTTTTTGAACTGGCATTTCTTGGGGGCGTATTTTTTAAAGGATATAATCTGATGGGGACAGGTATGATGTTCCTGATCTTGTGTGCATTTTTCGGTGTGTTTTACATCGGACTGGAAGGTATCATGACACTGTATCGGGATCTGAACAGCAAACAAAGTTATATGCTGTTTCTGACACCAAAGAGCAGTTATGAGATTTTAGGTGCCAAAATCCTGGAAAATGGCATTTCAATCCTTATGGCAGGAGCATTTTTTATCGTACTTGCCGTGTTTGACCTGACTGTGGCAACGCTCTGTATCGGCGGGGCAAAAGAACTCATGGATAGCATAAGACAGATTATGGATATAAGACTGAACATCAAGATAGTATCAGATGCAGTGATCCTGTCCGTCTTTGCATCCCTGGTTAGCTGGATCAGTATTGTTGTGATCGCCGATATGGCAGTGATTCTTTCGGCGAGCGTGCTTGCAGGCAAAAAGGGAAGCGGGATTGCGGCATTTGCACTGTTTCTGATCCTTTCCTGGCTGTTCAGTCAGATGCTGAACCTGGTGCCTGCATTTGACAATATGAACCTGACCATGATTCTGGAAATCGCAGTATCTCTGGTACTGAGTGTGATTTTCTACTTTATCAGCGGATGGATCATGGAAAAGAAACTGAGCGTCTGAAACAGAAAAATGATAGGTTGACCTTTATCTCCTGGCATCGTAGAATAGTGACAGAGCAAAAAGCTTTCTATTGATATTGAGAATCTGACAGGAGAAAAAGATATGTTATCATTTGAAAATGATTATTCTGAAGGAGCACATGAAAAGATCCTTCAGAGATTTATGGAAACAAATCTGGAGAAAGTATCCGGATACGGATCTGATCCATACTGTGAAAGTGCAAAACAGAAAATCCGGGAGGCGTGCGAATGTCCGCAGGCAGATGTTTATTTCCTGACGGGCGGTACGCAGACAAATGCCGTTGTGATCAGCTCCATGCTGGAATCTTATGAGGGCGTGGTCGCAGCACAGACCGGCCATGTAGCCTGCCATGAGGCGGGAGCCATTGAGTACAGCGGCCATAAAGTGATCACAGTTCCGCAGTACAAAGGCAAAATGAAAGCAGAAGATCTGAAGAACTGCCTGAAAACATTCTGGGATGATGAAAGCCACGAACATATGGTATTTCCGGGGATGGTTTATATTTCCCATCCTACGGAGTACGGTACTTTGTATACAAAGGCGGAGCTGGAAGAGATCAGCAGCGTGTGCCGCAGTTATAATATCCCACTGTTTCTCGACGGAGCAAGACTGGGCTATGGTCTGATGAGTGAAGAAACAGATGTAACTCTTCCGATGATTGCAAAATACTGCGATGTTTTCTATATCGGCGGGACAAAAGTCGGAGCACTGTGTGGAGAAGCCGTCGTATTTTCGGGCAACAGAACACCGAAACATTTCCTGACGCTGATCAAACAGCGGGGAGCACTGCTTGCAAAAGGCAGATTGCTCGGAATCCAGTTTGACACACTGTTCACAGATAACCTGTACTTTGAAATCAGCAGACATGCGATAGCAATGGCAGATTATTTAAAGAAAGGACTGGCAGAAAAAGGCTGCCGTTTCTATCTGGATTCACCGACCAATCAGCAGTTTGTCATTCTCGAAAACCGGAAAATGACAGAACTAAAAAAAGAAGTAAAGTTCAGTTTCTGGGAAAAATACGATGAAAACCACACCGTAGTACGCTTTGCGACAAGCTGGGCAACGAAAAAAGAAGAGATCGATCAGCTGCTGGATCTGTTCTGAGATTTTAGCAGCACACAAAGGCAGGGTAAGCGATTACCCTGCTTTTTCACAACTCTTTCACAAAATCGGCTGTTTTCTGTCAGCTTGTTTTAAACTTTACGGGATATACTTCTCTTAAATCAAAGAGAAAAGGAAGTGTATTCATATGAAGAAAAAATATATCGCAATCTTACTTGGCATAACTCTTGGAATGACAACACTGGTTGGATGTTCCGGAACAAATACATCAGAAAGCAGCACCATACAGGAATCGCAGAGTGTAACCGGTGCAACCGAAAACTCAGACAAAACAGTCAGCGAAGCAGAAACAGCAGATGTATACGGTGAAGTTACAGCCGTAAGCGAAGATAGCATTACCATAAAAGTAGGAACCATGAAGCAGATGGAAAAACCGGACGGAGAGGGAACACCATCCATGCTGGATCTGACAGATGAAGAAAAAGAAATCAAGATCACAGATGACACCGTGATCGTCCGCAGCAGCAGGGGCGGCATGGCAGGCGGACCGCAGGGAAACGGCGGAGCACCGGATATGCAGCAGGAGACAGAGGAAATCTCACTTTCTGATATTTCCGAAGGTGATACAGTAGCGATCACTTATGACGAGGATGGAAATGCAGCCAAAATCACCGTGATCAGCATGGAAATGGGCGGCCAGATGGGGCAGCCGGGAGGCGGTTCTGGAAGCAGCCAGGGCGTGGACAGCTACGATGCAGTCAATGCCTATACTTCCGATACCGAAGTAGATGGAGAGACGATTGCTTCCACCGGAACTGATGAAAATGCAGTCAATGTTTCAGAAGGTGCATCGGTTACACTGAAAGATGTGACCATAACCAGAGATTCTTCCGAAAGCACCGGCGGTGATAACTCCAGTTTCTATGGTGTCGGAGCAGCCGTTCTGGCAACAGACGGAAATGCTTATGTAAAAGGCGGAACCGTTACAACAGACGCAGCCGGCGGAGCAGGACTTTTTGCATACAATAACGGTACTGTTTATGCGGCAAATACGAAAATCACGACCAAACAGGATACATCAGGCGGTATCCATGTAGCCGGCGGCGGAACCTTCTATGGATGGAATCTTGATGTTGAGACAAACGGTGAGTCTTCCGCAGCGATCCGAAGTGACCGCGGAGGCGGAAAAATGGTAGTAGACGGCGGAACCTATACTTCAAACGGAACCGGTTCCCCGGCAATCTACAGTACCGCAGATATCGCAGTAAACGAGGCAACTCTGGCAGCCAACGGCTCCGAAGCAATCTGCATCGAAGGTTTGAATTCCATTTATTTATATGACAGTGATCTGACCGGAAACATGAGCGATGACAGCCGCAATGACTGTACCTGGAATGTCATTCTCTACCAGAGCATGTCCGGAGATTCCGAAGTCGGAAACAGCATTTTTGAGATGGACGGTGGAAGCCTGACCGCAAAAAACGGCGGCATGTTCTATACCACAAATACAGAGTCTACGATCACACTGGATGATGTGGATATTACAAATGCAGAAGACAGTGAATTTTTCCTGAAATGTACCGGAAATGCGAACCAGAGAGGATGGGGAACAACAGGAGCAAATGGTGCGGACTGCCTGTTCACAGCCATTGATCAGACAATGGAAGGAAATGTGATCTGGGACAGCATCAGCGACCTTGATTTCTATATGACAGGCGAAAGCACACTGACCGGTGCAGTCGTGCAGGATGAGAGTAATGCCGGTGACGGCGGAGATGGCTGCTGCAATCTCTATATCGGAGAAGATGTAACCTGGATCGTGACAGGAGACAGTACCGTAAGTGCACTGTACTGTGCCGGAACGATCGAAGATAACGAAGGCAAAACCGTGACCGTCAAAGGAACCGACGGAACTGTATATGTCAAAGGAGATGGCAGCTACACGATTACTGTAACCTCCTACGAAGACAGTGCAGACCTCTCCGGAGCATCCACGACCACATCCTGGAGTGCTTATGAGACAGAAAAACCAGCTGAGTTAGAATAACATGATGCCAGGGTCAAAAGACTTTTTGACCCCTAAAATCATAACACACAAATAACATCAGAAACATATAAATAACAAAAGAATGAGCGGCTATGATCCTTTCGGGAAGGAGAATAGCCGCTTTGTGCTGAAGGGAAGTGCATGCCAAGTCTCACGTGCGTTCTATCTATATCTCATCCGGTATATCCACGACACTGTCTCTGACAGCCAGTGTCGGCGGCAGTACGATTTTATAAGGCAGATGCTGCGGATCATCCAGGCGGTCAAGAAGCATTTTCACTGCCATTTCTCCCATGACTTCCAGATGTGCGGTGACACTGGTCAGCGGTGGCTCGGTCAGGATAGACAGCGGTGTGTCATTGAAACTGATGACAGATACATCCTCCGGAATGCGAAGTCCGACTTCACGCAGGTTGCTGACAGCGGTGATCGCAGATTCTTCATTATAGGCAAGGAGAGCTGTCGGGATATGATCTTTTTGTTCCAGCCATTTGCGGATCTGAGCAGAACCGTCTTTGGCAGAAAGGCCGGTATCAATGATCAGATGCTCGTCGTAAAGACCGGCATTTTTCATATAATCAATAAAATACTGACGTCTTGCCTCCAGGGCAGGGCGTTTTTTCTGGTCTAATTTATAGGCAGGACCTAAGAAACCAATCTTGCGGTGTCCCTTGTAAAGCAGATAATCCAGTGCCTGCTCTACGCCGAGACGGAAGTTTAAGACAACCGAATCAAAGCGGCGTTCATCCGGGGAAGAATCCACAAATACGATGTTCGGGCTGATCTCCAGCAACTGTGCAATCTGCTGGTCTGAAAAAATGCCGATCGCCAGGATACCGTCAAGCGGGGTCTTTTCCAGTGTCTGATATTTGCCAGACTGCTCAAAAAGATAAGATACATTACAGTCATGCTCCATACAGTTGCGTACCACATAATTCTTCAGATAAAGATAGTACGGATCAGCCAGCTGCTCTTTTAAGGACATCATCTCAACGATGGCGATATGGACGAGGCGGTTTTTATGGGAACGTCTTGTTTTCGGAAGCGTGTAGTGAAGTTCATCTGCCGCTTCAAGAATTGAGACTCTGGTGTTGTCGGTTACGTTCAAAGTCGGATCATTGTTCAGTACACGGGAAATCGTGGTTACTGAGAATCCGGTGTGTTTTGCTAAATCTCGGATAGTTGCCATGCTATTTTCTCCAATACATTTGTTGTTTGCACATAACTGCAGAAAAACGGACCAGAATCGCACACAGGGTCTTATGTGTGTCTGGATTGAATGTTACAGTTATGTTCACTCATTTGTTTACTTTAATACTTTGATTATAAACACACTTTTTTACTTTAGCAAGAAAAATTTAAAGAGACTTCCGGTATTTGCTTGGAGATATTCCCTGCGTTTTTTTGAAAACTTTTGTGAAATAAAAGTAATCGTGGTAGCCGACTGCGTTTGCAATCTCCTCGATGGAGCGGCTGTCGTCTTTTAAAAGTTCTTTCGCCTTCTGCATACGTCTTGCCGTGATATATTCTGAAAAAGACAGTCCCAGTTCTTTTTTGATCAGGGTGCTTAAGCGGCTGGAGCTGATATTGTACATTTCTGCCAGGGAAGTTAAAGAGAGTTCTTCCGTATAGTGTTCCTGGATATAAGCCAGAATTTTTTTGAACAGAGAGGTTCCGGCAGTCGAAAGGTCTGTGATCGTTGCATTTTCCATCGTGTCTTCAGAAGTTTCAGAAGCGGCAGGCTCAAGTTCATTTCGAAGGCGTGACAGGGTTTTGTTCAGAGTTTCCTGCTGGATCGGTTTCAGAAGATAATCAAAAGCACCGCACAGCATTGCCTGTCGTGCATACTCAAATTCGGCATAGCCGGAGATCAGCACGACTTTGGTTGCAAATTGATGTTCTGAAATATAGGACATGACTTCCAGACCGGAAAGCCCCGGCATACGGATATCGGTAAACAGGACATCCGGTTTTAAGGTTTTGATATCTTCAAGTGTAGTCACGCCGTTATGTGCTTCTCCGATCACCTCAAAAGGAAGTCCGGATTTCTGGATCAGTTTTTTCAGACCGATGGTGATCCAGACTTCATCATCTGCAATATAGACACTTATCATAAAATACTCCCTTCTGGTTCTGCTGTCGATTCTCTTGGAATCGAAATCGTAATGCAGGTTCCTTTTTTCAAACTGCTTTTTATATCAAAAGAAAACTTATCATCATAATAAAGTTTCAGACGTTGATAAATATTAAAGACGCCGATTTTTGTTGTATTTTTTTCAATTTCCAAAGATGCGAGGATCTGTTTTAAACGTTCCGGTTCAATGCCGCATCCGTCATCCTCCACAACAAAGCAAAGTGTTGCATGATCGGGGGAAAATACATGCACCCACACCGTACCGTTTTCAATTTTTTGTTCCAGTCCGTGAAAGACTGCATTTTCCACAAGCGGCTGGAGCAGAAGTTTAAATACTTTGCAGTTTAGTATAGCATTTTCTGCATCGATTTCGATGCGGATTTTGCCCATAAAACGGTAATTTATGATCTTTGCATATTCACGGATATGATCCAGCTCATTTTCTACGGTAACCATATCAGTTCCCTTGACGGCAAAACGAAAGACATTGGAGAGAGCCATCGTAAGTTCTGCGATGTCATCCACATCGTAGAACAGAGCCATATCCCGGATACACTCAAACGTATTATAAAGAAAGTGCGGATTGATCTGGCTTCGATAGGCAAGGATTTCTGCCTGCTTTTTGGAAAGTTCCGTTTCATAGGCAAGATATTTTACCTGCTCGATTTCCAGCTGCATTTTTTGCTTTTCATCAAGCATCTGATTCAGGCTTTTTGCAACCGTGCCGATCTCATCCGGGCGGTCGAGGGAAAGCCGGGAGTCTGGATTCTGATTGATCTTACGGATAAAAGCAGAAATTCCGGTGACCGGTTTTATGATGCTGTAATTGCAGTACAGAAGCAGAAAGAGTAAAAGACACAGGGAAATGCAATAAACCAGGATTTGTGTTTCTTTCAGGTTCTGGTCCGGTTTCCGAAGATCTGATTCCGGAAGGAAACCGGCAATTTTCCAGGCATTGCAGGAAAGTGTCTGAGTGAAAAAATATTTTTCGGAAGTGCTGTGCAGAATCTCGGATGCCAGCGTGCTTCCGCAGGATTGCACTGAACCGGCAGAAGCAAGAATGCAGTCCGAGGAATCCAGAAGAAAAACAACGGCATCTTCCGTTGACTGTGCATTTTGAAGGGTATCATCAAAACTTTCCGGTTCCAGGACAAAAACGCAGGTACCAAGCAGCTTCTGGTACTGGATGCTGTTCAGATCATAAACAGGGAAGATCAGCTCATAGTAAGGGCGTTTTTCGTTTGACTTCAGATGTGATGCCCGGATATCCATCACGGCATCGGTGTTCAGTACGGAAGTATCAATCGAAAAATTTTTTCCCATGGAAGCAATCTGCTTTGCATCTGCATTGTAGAGATAAACACTTAAAATACGGTCATTCAGCAGGAGTGTGTTGGAAAAAACCGAGGTAAGCTCCTGTGTATCCGGAAGCCGGTTCAGAGAATTTACTGAAAAATACTGCTGCACGGTCGGAGAATAGCAGAATGCAGTTGTGATATTGTAAAGCGAGTCCCAGTATGATTCGATACGTGTGGCAGTCTGGGCTGTCAGACGTTCATTCAGGGCGAGCGTGTTTTTACGCACAGATCTTGCATAGTCTGCTGACATAAAAAGATAGGCAGACGAAAGCACAGCAAGGATCAAGGCAGCAATCCCGGCCAGCTTAAAGATCAGGTGTCTGCGGTAAGTCTGTAAGAAGTTCATGGTTTTGTTTCTACGTTTGATTTTGAGGTGTCTTGCATTTGTGGGTTGACTTTCTCTATTTTTTTACCGTAATAGGAAAAATTCTCCTGCATTTGCCGGTTGATCTTTTGATCCAGTTTTTCAGCTCCAAGTTCTTTTTGTGTGGTTACAAAAAGCTGATACTGTTTTTCAAACTCAGTATCCGAAGAAGCAGAGAGAATTTTTGGAATCTGCTCTTTGCGGTAAGCTTCCAGCGTGCTTTCTATCTGACCTTCCTCACTGTCCGGGGAAATGTAATTATCCGGCAGACGAAGAAGGGCAGAATCATAAACATATGTGTCCGGATATCTGGCAAAAGCAGTCTGGATTTGATTTAAACAATCGTCCATGCTTCCTTTTGCAGGTACCGGAAGTAGGCTGTGATCCCAGGCAACATTGTAAAAATTCCAGAACAGTCCGAGCATATCATTAGAATCATGAAAGCGCTGCTGTCCTCTGGCAGTCCGGTGGATATAGCCATCCGAGTCGAAAGTATAATCTTCGTTTTCCACGCCGTAGTTGCTGTAGAGCAATCCTTCGTCAGAAGTCATATAATCAAAAAAGCGGGCGACAAGTTCCGGGGTTTTGCAGCTTTTGGATACAAAAGTCTGCATCCAGCCGGTCGGTACACTCAGGTCGATGCTCATCACCGGACGTTTTCCAAAATCGGAGAGGATCGGACCTGCGGAAACCCACCTGGTGGCATCCACACTTGTATTGGAAGTGTTTCCGATATAGCAGAATACACGGTCATCTGCTATCAGATCGCGCATCTGGAGATTATCAAGTGTCAGATCTTCACTGAAAGCATAACCTTTGCGGAAGGCTGTGTTCAGAAAGGCAAAAGCATCTTTGCATTCCGGCTGAAGGAAGCGTTCTGTATAATTTCCATTGTCGTCAATGACTTCAGCACCGAAAGAACCGATCAGGCAGGAAATCGAAGAGTCAAGATATTGATTGCCTTCCAGCAGCAATGGGATGGTGGACTGTCCGTCTTCAGCAGTCAGCTTTTTGACTTTTTCAAAAGCTTTTAAGACCTGAGAGGCAGTCTGTATATCCGAAACGGTCAGGTTAGCACGTGCCAGAAGTTTGCGGTTAAACATAATGCCATGATTGTAACTGTGGGTGAAAAGATCTCCATAATAAGAGGTCTTTTCTTTCCAGGTTTTGCGGGCATCATCGGTATTCAGGTGTGAAAGATAAGCATACCAGTCTCCGTACTGTCGGATATACTCCTGTTTCCGGTCTTTCGGGAAATCTTTCAGCAAATGGGAATCCGGGCAGTAAGTTTCAAAAAAATCCTGCAAAGACCAGACCTTTCCGGAACGGATCAGCTGATTGATCACATTCTTGTCCGTAGCGACGATCAGGTCAGGGAGTTCATCTTTTAAGATCATCAGACTCAGCTTTTTGGATGCGTCCTGTGGCGGAATCGTAAAATCCAGGTATGCTCCGGTTTTCTTTGAGATACCGGCACTGATGCTTCCTTCTTCAAAACTCCAGACTGGAGGATTCCAGAAAGAGACATCTGAAAAAAGAGTAAGCTCTGTATAATTGTTTTCAGCAGAATCCATGTTTTCCTGCGTGGCAGCTGTGCAGCCAGTCAGGAAAAGACAGAAAAATAAAAAGAGGAGAAGTAGTTTTTTTGTACGTTTCATACATACAACCTCCAAAAATTTTTGATTCAACATTATTAGTATAACACAGGAAAAAAGCGAAAGAAATGGAAAACGGTAAAAAAAGTACCAAAAAACAAAAAATAGTACATATGATTTTGGGGAAAAATTTTGTATATTACCAGTAAGCAAAGTGTATAAATTCACTAAACACGATGCGGATAGTGTGAAAAGCAGCAAAAAGGAGGAAAAAATGAACAAAAAAAGAAAAGGTGCGAGACGATGGACGGCGTTAGCCTTGAGTGTTGCCATGGTTTTCAGTGGAATCGGGATTCTTCCGGCTCCAGTGAAAGCAGAAGCGGCAGATGTCGCGGCAGCCGTTCAGAAAACAGGAGCGACAACAGAACGCAGTGAGCGTAAAATGAAATTTGGAGATGACTGGAAATTCAAACTGGTCAATAAGTACAACATTAACGATACTTCCGTTCAGGCGGATGGTGTGGACTACGATGATTCGAGCTGGGATAACGTTGATCTGCCGCATGACTGGGCAATCTATGGTACTTATGAGAACAGCAATGGTGTCAGAGCGGCACAGGGTTCTCTGGCAGGCGGTGTCGGCTGGTACCGCAAGAGCTTCACACTTTCCGATGACTTTAAAGACAAAACCGTTTCAATTGAATTCGACGGTGTGCAGATGATCAGCCAGGTATGGGTGAACGGACATACCGAGGACAACTGGAAGCAGTACCTTGGCTACAACACCTTTACGTATGATATCAGCAAATATCTGAAATACGATGGCAGCGAGAATGTGATCGCAGTCAAAGTACAAAGCAGCAACAGCAGTGCCAGATGGTATGCAGGAGCCGGTATCTACCGTAATGTATATCTGATTTCCACCGAGAAACTGAATGTTCCGGTGAATGGCGTGCAGATCACTACTCCGTTTGAAAAACTGGAAGCAGAAGGTGGCAAATACGAAGAAATCAAGAATGCCACAAAAGCAGGCGTTGACATCAAGACGGACGTAACAAACGATTCTGATACAGAAGCAACTGGTGTTTCAGTAAAATCGACCGTTTATAACAAGGAAAGCGATGTTATTTCCACACAGACCGATGACATTACCGTAGCAGCCGGTAAAACAGAGACGATTAGCCAGAGTGTGGATGTAGCAAACCCGAAACTTTGGTCCGTGGATTCACCGAACCTCTACTGGGTAAGAACGGAGATCATCCAGAATGGCAAAGTTGTGGATCGTACCGACAGCCGTTTTGGTATCCGTTATATTGCTACGAATCCGAACAGTGGATTTTATTTAAACGGTGTGCATACAAAACTGAATGGTGTCTGTGAACATTCTGACCTGGGATCTCTTGGTATGGAGACCTATCAGGCAGCTGTTGACAGAAGAATCCGTACACTGAAAAAATACGGTGTCAATGCGATCCGTACCTCCCATAACCCGGTGTCACCGGAGTTTATCGAGGCGTGTGACCGTCTTGGAATGCTGGTATTTGAAGAAGCCTTTGATCAGTGGCTGTATTCAAAAAACAGTGACGATTATCATAACTACTTCAATAAAGCAGCAGATGGAAAAACTGTCGTTTTTGATAAAGCCGGAAATGATAATACCAACAATGACACTTCTTATATAGAAGTAAAACGTGAGGATCTTCAGTCCAATGCAGAACGTGATATCAAAGCGATGGTAGACCGTGACAAGAACGCACCTTGTATTTTTGCATGGAGTACCGGTAACGAAATCTACGATGCACGTTACAAACATGGTGAAAATACACTGGATATGCTGACCGGCTGGATCAAAGAAATCGACACGACAAGACCGGTCGCAGCATGCCCGCCGACCTGGGACAATTACTGGGCAAATAATGCACAGCAGGAAAAGCATCTGGCAAAAGCAGAAATGTCCGGATTTAACTATGCAACCGGACAGTATGACGGTGCCCACTCCAGATATCCGAATATGGTTATTTTTGGATCTGAGACAGTATCCGCTTATTATTACCGTGGTGTTTACTTCCTGGAAGGAGAAGGAAGCGGCGACAGATGTAATGAATATCCGACTTACTGGACATTTTCATCGGCAACCGCTTCTCTGGAAGCACACAGAGACAAAACTTACACAGCCGGTGAATTCGTATGGACCGGACATGACTACTTAGGTGAGCCGACCCCAAGAAGCTGGCCATCCAAGAGTTCCTACTTTGGTATGATCGACACCGCAGGTTTTGCAAAAGATGTTGTTTATATGTACAAGAGTATGTGGACGGATACACCGACCGTACATCTTCTGCCGCAAAAATGGAATTTCAAGGCAGGACAGAAGGTGCCGGTATACATTTACACAAATGCAAAGAGTGTGGAACTGTTCTTAAACGGAAAATCACTTGGCATTAAGAATTATGACAAACAGACTGCTTCCCCGGTATATATCTACTGGACAAAAGGAACCAGCGGACTGGATTACGAAGCAGGCGAACTCAAAGCAGTCGGCTATGACCAGCCGGACGGAAAAGGAAACGTGATCGCAACCGATGTGGTAAATACATCAGGTGATGCAGCACAGGTAGAACTTTCCGCAGACAGAACGTACATCAAAAACGATGGCGATGATATGGTATTTGTAGAAGCTACGATTGAGGATAATACAGGAATCATGGTTCCTGGAGCAGACAACCGTATCACTTTCGACGTAGAAGGCGGCGAAATCGTATCTGTGGACAACGGTGATCCGCGTGACCATGATCCATACAAAAACACAGACAACCGCAAAGCGTTCAGCGGAAAAGCACTGCTGATCGTAAAAGCAGAAGAAGGAAGCACTGATGACATTGTGATCACAGCGACAGCTGAGAGTGACAATGGTATCCTGAAATCCAATACCATTACCGTAGGTTCTAAAAACGAACTTCCGGGTGACGGAACGGATACACCGAAACTTCAGGACGCATCCGTAGTGATGGGCAAAGGCATTTCTGCAGATTCTGTTCTGCCAAAAACCGTAAAAGTACAGTACAGCAACGGTGTGGTCGATGAGCACCAGGTAACCGGATGGAACCTGGATAACCTGAATGTAAACCAGGCAGGTACTTACAAAGTAACCGGAACGGCAGAAGGCATGGAAGGCACGTTTGAATGTACTGTAACAGTCAAAGATATCAAATCCGCAACGGTAGACAATGTAACAACACTGGTAAATGTAGAACCGTCCCTGCCACAGTTTGCAGCGATCGAGTATGCAGACGGCACAAAAGGTTCTGCCCCGGTAACCTGGGATGAAGTTCCGGCAGAAAATTATGCAAAAGCAGGAAAATTTGAAGTGACCGGAAAGATCGGACCAGAAGTTACTGTAAAAACAGAAGTAAGCGTAAAAGAGATCAAGTCTGTCGAGGAAGTACATGCATCTACCGTAATCGGAACACTTCCGGTTCTGCCGGCAGGTGTGGAAGTAACATTTACCGACGAAAGTAAAGAAATTGTAGGTACAGACTGGCAGATCAAAGCAGAAGATGTGGCAGCAGCAGGAACCTTAAAAGTAAAGAGCAGGATCCTTGGTTCTGATATGGAAGCTGTTGCGAATGTCGATGTGAAATATGCGGTGGCAACAGGTGATCTGGAATACACATCAACAGGAACAGTAAGCAAGGACAAGACCGTAAACGGTGCAGGTTTGAGCGTACGTATCGATCAGGGCGGAAAGCCGACCGAATATGCAGCAGGTTTAAGTATGCTTGGCGGATCAGAAGCCGTTTATAATGTAGAAGGAAAAGGATATGAAGCATTCCGTGCTTATGTCAGCTTGAGTTTTGATAACGGACAGGATGCAGAAGGAGCCGTTTCTTTCGAAGTTTATGTCGATGATGAAAAGACACCAAGATACCGTTCCGGTGTCATGACACATGCCACCAAGAACCTGGCACTTGATGTGGATATCAAAGGTGCAAAGACCATAAAACTGGTGACAAAAACGGAAGATTCCAGTGTAGATAACAGCAAGAATATCGGTAACTGGTGTGACACGAAATTTGTTTCTTCCAATGTGGCGGTCAAGAGTGCAAAACTGAAAGAAAAAGATTTCTACTATGCAGAAAAAGGGGCACAGCCGTCCCTGCCGCAGACAGCAGAAGTACAGGTAGATGATACCCATACCGGAGCATTCCGTATTGCATGGTCTGAGATTGATACATCAAAAGCAGATGTAGTCGATGTAGAAGGAACAGTTCTTGGGATCGCTGATCCGGAAAATCATAAGGTGAAAGCAAAGGTAATCGTTGATTTTAACAATGTAGTTAAAGTGCCGGCACTGATGAATAAGATCGGTGAATGGGAAGTAAAAGAAGCCTTTGACTATGTTGAGACAACAGGAACAAAGACCAATATCAAAGATATTGAAGATATCACAGCCAAATCGTCCGTTATTTATAAATGGACAAACAATATGCTGATCGAGAATTGCCATAACTATGGTTTTGATTACGGGGAATATCCGGGAACAAACAGTGCAAATCCGGAATATCTGATCGTGCGTGCACCGGCGATCAAAGGTTTTGTCCTTCGAGGAACCGGCTCAACAGATGGAAATGCAAATCAAAACTTTACTTTCTATACTTCGGCAGACGGAGAAAACTGGAAAGAATTCAAAGATTACACAAAAACAACCGATACTTCCGTAAGCGGAAGCTGGCCGAGCAGACTTTATACAGCAACACAGCTGCCGGATGACACGAACTATATCAAGATTGCATATCCGACCGGAAATACATGGCAGTTCAATATGAACAAACTGCAGCTGACCGGTGGCGAAGTAATTCCTGAAGGCAAAGCAGTTGTCAGTCTGGATGCAAACGGCGGAAGCCTTCCGGAAGGAACAAGTACAAAACGTACGCTGAACAAAGGCGACCAAGCAGGAGAACTGCCGACACCGACCAGAAACAGACACAACTTTAAGGGCTGGTTTACACAGCCGGAAGGTGGAGAAAAAGTAACAGAAGAAACGGTGGTTTCAGATTCTATAATCCTCTATGCACAGTGGGAAAAATCAACCAAAGCAGAAGACGTACCTGTTTACTTTGTGGACTGTGGTGCAAATGCTTTCTCAGCAGAAGGAAAAGCATATAGAAAGGATTACACAGATACGCTGAAAAACACAGTACCGGATCAGGCATACAGTGAAACAAGCGGATGGGGATTCACAAATCCGGCATCCGAAGTGGAAGCAAACGGAAGCGGAGATGCCTATACGACGATCCGCAACTTTAAAGCAGGAAACAATCAGAAGACCATGACCTACAAATTTGCACTGGATGCAGGAACGTATGAAGTGGTAACCGGATTCTGTGATCCATGGGCACAGTGGGCAGGCGATGACCGCCATACAAAGATTACTGTGGCAGATGAAGCAGGAACCGAACTGGCTGTACACGAAGACCACAAGATCAGCGGCAGCAAAGACAGTGTGACACTGGAAAATATCACACTTTCAGAAGCAGGCAATGTGACTGTGAACTTAAGTCCGCTGAAAAAAGTGGACAGCAACATCGACAGCTGTGATGTGCTGGTAAGCTTTATCGTGATCGTGAAAAAAGCAGCAGAGCAGCCGGATATTCCGAAGACAGATACAAAAGCAGGACTGAAGGCAGCCATTGACCTGGCAAAAACGCTGAAAGCAGATGACTATACAGCAGCATCTTACAAAGCACTTTCTGATACGATCGCAAGTGCGGAGAAAGTATATGCAGAAACAGAACCAAGTGCAGAAGCAGTCCAGACACAGATCAATGCTCTGGCAGAAGCAGTCAGAAATCTGAAATCTGCAGCAGCAGATACGAAAAAAGACCTGACACAGCAGATGAAAGAAAAAGATGCAGAATTAGCAGCAAAAGATACCGAACTGAAAACAGCACAGAAGAATGTGTCAGATCTGGATGATCAGCTTAAAAAAGCAGAAAAAGATCTGGCGGATCTGAAAAACGGAAGCGAAGCAGAAAAAGCAGAACTTCAGAAACAGATCAACAGCTTAAAAGAACAGCTCGATGAAGCAAACGCAAAAGTTACGGTTCTGAAAGCAGAAAAAGAGAGACTGACAGAAGAAAAAACATCCCTGCAGACAGAACTGAAAAAAGCTCAGGAAGATGCAGCGAAGAAAAAAGCAGAGGAAGCAGAAGCACTCAAAAAAGCTCAGGAAGAAGAGAAGAAAGCCAAAGAAGAACTGCAGAAACTGAAAGATGCCATGACACTGAAAACAGGTGATACCATTACTGTAAAGGGCGTAACATATCGTGTGATCAATGCAGAAGCAAAGACAGCGGAAGCTTATGGCGTGGTAAACAAAAACCAGAAACACATCGAAGTAGCCGCAACGGTTAAGATCAAAGGAAGTACCTGCAAAGTAACGGCAATCGCAGATCAGGCATTTGCCGGAATGAAAAAAGCAACAAAAGCTGTGATCGGCAAGAATGTGAGCAAGATCGGCAAAAAAGCATTCAACGGCGATGGAAAACTTAAGAGCATCACAGTAAAAAGCAGGAAACTGAAAACGGTCGGTAAACTGGCACTGAAAGGCATCAACAAAAAAGCAGTGATCCGTATACCGAAGTCAAAGAAAAAAGCTTACAGGAAACTTTTCAAAGGCAAAGGACAGAAAAAGAGTGTCATTGTAAAGTAGTAAGTTCATAAATCCAAAACGCATATCACCTTAAAAACAGCAGAAAAACCACAGACAGCGTAAAAACGGTTCTGTGGTTTTTTTGTATCGTACAGAAAAAATTACCAAAAAATAAAAAATATTCCATATGTTTTTGTGAAGAAATTTTGTATAGTTATGGTAAGCAAAATTTTGTTTTTACTAAACACAACAAAGGGAACAAAGAAAAATAAAGGAGGGCAATATGAACTACAAAAAGTATTTAAGTGGTGTTCTGGCAGCAGCGATGGTACTTAATACCGGAGCAGTGAGTGTCCTGGCAGCAGGGACTGATACGTCCGTGCAGGAAGCATCTCAGACACAGACATCATCAACACCGGAAACGGTATACGTCAATTCATATGATGGAAAGGAGCGTTCCGTTTCTTTTAACGATCACTGGAGATTTTATCTGGGAGAATTAAACGGCGCGGAAGCAGTTTCTTATAATGATTCTTCCTGGGATGATGTGACGCTTCCGCATGATTACAGCATCGACCAGGGATTTTCAACAGCAGCACCGGCAGAGCAGGAGAGCGGCTATGTGCTTGGAGGCACCGGATGGTACCGCAAAAGTTTTACACTGGATGAGAGCATGCAGGGAAAGACGGTCAGCATTGATTTTGACGGTGTTTACATGAATGCAACCGTTTATCTGAACGGTGAAAAGCTGGGAACACATCCATATGGTTATACCCCGTTTTCTTTTGTGCTTCCGCAGGACAAACTGAAATTCGGATCGGAAGAAAACGTGATCACGGTCAAAGTAGATCATAAACAGCCGTCCAGCCGCTGGTATTCCGGTTCCGGTATTTACCGTGACGTAAAACTTACCGTTGCAGATCCGGTACATGTGGCAAATTACGGAACGACCGTGACAACCCCGGATATTGAAAGCGGAAAAGGAACCGTAAGCGTGGTAACGGAAGTACAGAATGACAGCAGCGAAGCAGCTGATGTTTCTGTAAAACAGACGGTTTATGAAAAAGGCAGTGACGTCCCGGCAGCAGAGGGCGAAAAGACAAAGGTACAGAGTGTTGCAGCGGGCAAAACAGCCAGGATCGAGGCCAGTGTCACCGTTGCAGACCCAAAGCTCTGGGATACGGAAAATCCAAACCTCTATACCGTAAAAACAGAAGTTTATGTTGGAGATACCTTAAAAGACAGCTACCATTCTGACTTTGGCTTCCGCTGGGTAAACTTTACTACAGAGAAAGGTTTCTATTTAAATGGAAAGAACATCAAACTGCACGGAGTGTCCATGCATCATGACCAGGGTTCTCTTGGATCCGAAGCCTGGGAGCGTTCTGTGGAACGTCAGGTACAGGAGTTAAAACAGATGGGAGTCAATGCCATCCGTGTAACACATAACCCGGCATCCCAGGTACTGATCGATGTGTGCAACCGTGAAGGCATCATGCTGGTGGAAGAAGCCTTTGACTGCTGGCTTTCCGGAAAAGCAGGAAATACCGAGGATTATGGTAAATGGTTCTACCAGACCATTGAGAGCGGCAACCAGATCGTAAATGGCAGAGAGGGCGAAAAATGGGCAGAATTTGACCTCAAAGCCATGGTAAGACGAGGAAGAAACAATCCTTCCATTATTATGTGGAGCCTTGGAAATGAAATCTTTCAGCAGCTGATCGACGGGAATGTAACAGGTCAGTATCCGGAAGTGGCAAAAAAACTGATCACCTGGACCGGAGAAGAAGATGCGACCAGATATGTAACCTTTGGTGACAATCAGGTAAAGAGCAATGTCTGGGCAGACAATAATCAGGTAAACACAGCACTTGTTTTTGCAGAAGCAGCAAAATATGGCGTGCCGGGAGGTCTGGTAGGATTTAACTACGGAAGCTCCGGACAGATCAGCAACGGACACAGCAGAGGATGGCTGGTCTATGGTTCTGAGACAGCCTCTTCCGTAAACAGCCGTGGCGTTTACGACAGGAAGAACAGCAACAGTGACAATGGAAGCGGAGACCGCCGACTGACTTCTTATGATAAAAGTGCAGTAGGCTGGGGACATCTGGCAAGTGCAGGGCTGTGGATCACGATGCAGCAAGAATTTAATGCAGGCGAATTTGTCTGGACAGGTTTTGATTATATCGGTGAACCGACACCGTATAACTGGCAGGGAACCGGTGCAAACGGAACCTGGCCGAACATTGCAAAGAACTCTTACTTTGGTATCATTGACACGGCAGGTATCCCAAAAGATTCCTATTATCTGTATCAGAGCCAGTGGAATGACAACGAAAATACCCTTCATGTTCTCCCGGTATGGAATGAAGATGAGATCATGCTTGATAACAGCGGCAAGGCAGAGGTTGTAGTTTACAGTGATGCTCCTGTTGTGAAACTTTATCTGAACGGCAAAGAAATCGGAAGTGCGACAGCGACACACACCGATACACCGACCGGTGGTTATCAGAATTATACAAGCGGAACAGGATGCTTTGACAGCAGCAAGGCGAACGGACATACTTCCCTGTATGCAACATTCCAAGTACCTTATGAGGTGGGAACACTGGAGGCAAAAGCATTTGAAGCAGACGGTGTGACCGAGATCAAAGACACGGACGGACGTAATGTGGCAGAGACGACCGGAAAGGGATCCAAACTTACTGTAAAAGCAGACCGCAGCGAGATCACGGCAGACGGCAAAGATTTAAGTTTTGTTGAGATCGATGTAACGGACAGAGACGGCAGAGAAGTAAACGGTGCAGAGCCGCAGATCCATGTTGCCGTAGAAGGTGACGGCAAGCTCCTTTCACTTGATAACGGTGTTCAGAACGATACCACTTCTTACAGTGAACCGACCAGAAAAGCCGGTAAAGGAAAACTGATCGCGATCGTTCAGTCCACAAAAGATGCCGGAAGCTTTACCGTAAAGGCAACTTCAGACGGATACACTGCAGCACAGACTGTCATTACCACAGTTGCAGACGGCAGCGGAGTAACCGGAGAAAAGACCGTTGTAAGCTATGAGATCGCAAAGAATTATTATGTAAAACAGGGAACGAAACCAGTTCTCCCATCCGAAGTAAAGATCCATTATTCTGACGATACTTCCGAGACAAAGAAAGTAACCTGGGATGCATTTACCGGAGAAGAAGAAACATATTCGGTATCCGGTACGGTAGCAGATCTGAATATGCGTATCACGGTCAATGTCAGCACGATCGGCCAGACAGCAGGTGTCCTGAATTATTCCGCAGCAGTCGGAAAAGATGCAGAAGTCAGCCTTCCTGCAGCCAGACCGGCAGTTCTTGCAGACGGAACAATCCTGGCAGCAGAATTTCCGGTAAAGTGGGATATTCCAAAAGATCTGACAGCGACAATCGGAACAAAGAATGTAAAAGGAACGGCAACCGTATTTGACCAGAACTTTGAAGTGACTGCAGCAGTCAGAGTTACCAATGGAGAATACAAAGACGGTGCAGAAGCCCTTGGCAACGTGCCGGAAATGTATTACAACGGTACATCCAGCAAAGAAGATGCATCTGTTGCAGATGTCCTGGCGAAACTGCAGGATGATAAGACAAGTGCCGATGATGTGGCATGGAGCGGAAAAGGAACCCTCGATTTCCGTCTGGATACAGCGATTGAATTGAAAGGATTCACAATGTATCTGAAAGATACCGCACCGACTTCCGGAACGATCAAAATCTATGCATCCGGCGACAACGGAGTCAACTGGACGCCGGTAGACTGCACGGTAACAAATAAAAAAGAAAAAGGTGTGACGGTTCGTACTTACAATGTAAAAGAAACCGTTTCCGAAACCTATTTCCGTGTAGAATTTACCAAAGATGCCACCCTGGCGGAATTGGAAATGAATACAAGGATCCCGAGCTTTACGGTAGGGTCAGAAGCAGCACTTTCCAGTCTGAAAGTGGGCGGTCACATTGCGGATGAAGCAAGCCTGAAAAAAGGCTGGTTTGGCGTAAATGAAACAGAATTTGATGCGGCAGACCTTACAGCAGAAGGGAAAGACAATGCAAGCGTGACCATTCTTGACAAAGATGCAGACGGTGTGATCCGTATCCTTATTGAATCTGAAGATCATCTGATGCGTGCCATCTATCCGGTTATGCTCGGAAAAGACAATACAGCAAGCGACAGTGCTTCCGATGCATCTATGGATTATGATTATAGGAACATGACACTGCGTGCACCAAGTGAAGAAGGCAGCGGTTCTGTTGCAAAAGCGGCAGATGGAAATACCGGTACCATCTGGCATACAAACTGGGGAAGCGGAAGTGGACCGACAGACCTTCGAAATGATCCGGATAACCGTTACTTGCAGATTGAACTGAAAGAAACAGAAAAGATCAATGCACTGCGTTATCTGCCGAGAAGCAGCGACACAAACGGTATCGTTACAGAGTACAGCATCAAAGTAAGTACAGATGGCGAAAACTGGACGGAAGTTGCAAAATCAGATGCAGACAGCACATGGAGCAAATCCGTAGAATGGAAACTGGCACAGTTTGCACCGGTCGATGCGAAATATATCCGTCTCTATGGTGTGTCAACCGTAGGACAGTCTGCAGCAGAAGTAAATAAATATATGTCTGCAGCAGAAGTAAGGGTACGCTACGCTGCACAGGAAATTTACCGTGACAATACAACCGTAACACTGGAAGATCGCAGCTTTGATTACACCGGAAGTGCACTCACACCGAAACCGGTTGTTACTTACAAAGCATCCGAAGATGCACAGGCAGTGACCCTGACAGAAGGTACAGACTATGAAGTAAGTTATAAAAATAACACAGAACCTGGAACAGCAACGATTGTTGTGACAGGAAAAGGTGCTTACCAGGGTGTTGTAGAAGAAAACTTCGTGATTAATGCAGTAGATATAACTGTAGCGGATTATGAAGCGATCGCAGTTACAACAGCAAAAGGAGTCTGCCCGGCTCTTCCGGGAACCGTCATTGCACATACCAACGTCGGTGATCAGGTACTGGATGTACAATGGGATGAAATCAGTGCAGAACAGTTAAAACAGATCGGAACCTTTAGCACGGGCGGAACCGTGGTTGACACCAATGCACGCATCACAGCAGAAATAACTGTAACTGCCGTAATAGGTGTGCAGCAGGTATCCGTGGCAACAGCAAAAGGGACAACACCTTCCATGCCGGAAACAGTAACTGTATACTACAGCAACGGTGAAAAACAGCAGCAGGAAGTTGTATGGGATCTTGCAGATGCAGATTTCAGGAATCCTGGAATCGTAGAAGTTTACGGAACAGTTGGAAAAGCAGTTACTAGGGAAACTGTACTTCAGGCAAAAGCGTCGGTCCGTGTGGCAGATGTGACAGCAGATGCAAACAATACACCGACCGATACAAACCTGGCACTGAATGCAGACGGTTCCTCTAAAACAAGAGAATGGCCAAGGACTTTCGCATATTTTTCATCTTCCAACGATCTTGTATATAATGCAGTTGATGGAAATAAAAATTTTGACAGCACATCCGGCAAGAAAATCTGGTGTGACTGGGAAAGCGGCAAATATCATACCAACGCAGATGCAGCCGTAGGAGACTCCGATCATCTGCCGTTTGTGATCAGTGCCTTCGGAAAAGAAGATTCCACCGCAGATTCAGATCAGAAGAAATATACCGTAAATAAAGTTTCCATTGGATTTATGGAAGAAGATGGAAGTGCAGCAAACAAAGTCAGACTTCCAAAAGATTACAAGATCGAGTATTACAGTGCGAACGACGGTGTGATCCCGGCAAACAGACTGGGCAACGATTCTGCAAACAGCTGCAGCAATATCAAAGGCTGGGGAGCAGACAACCCTCTGAAAGCACACACCGGCTGGACAGAAGTAGCATATGTCGGCGGCAAACCATCCGTACCGTCTCTTGCAAATTTCAAAGAGATGGTCAATGTAGAATTTGAAGCAGTTGAAACCACAGCGATCCGTATCACCCTGACGCCGCAGGACAACAACTGGACCGGACTGGAAGAATATGAAGTATACTATACCCCGATCGAGAAATATGGAGATTACGAAGTAACTTCTATTAAAGTGGACGGACAGGAAGTACTGGCACAGTTTGATGCAGATACAAAGACCCTAAATCTGGATGCCAGATCAGGTGTGATCACAGCACAGGCAACAAACAATGCATCCGTAACGGTTCTGGATGCCGTAAACGGAACTGCAAAAGTGCTCTTCCGGCCGGAGAACGGCGATGAAAACAAAGCACAGGAATACACCGTAAACTTTAAACAGAGTGAAACACCGGAAGAGGATCACAGCAAAGATGGATTAAAAGCAGTGATTGATCTGGCAGAAAAACTGAATGCAGAAAATTATACGGCAGAAAGCTATGCAAAACTGACCGCAGCACTGGCAGCAGCAAAAGAAGTCTGCGATGCAGAAAATGCAACCGTGGAAGAAATAAGTGCACAGATCAGTGCAATCTCGGATGCAATCAAAGGACTGGAAAGTGCAGACAAGGCGGCAAATGAAGATCTGAAAAAACAGCTGGAAGAAAAGACAAAGCAGCTGGAAGATAAAGAGAGAGAACTGGCAGCAGCAACAGAAAATGTGACAACACTTCAAGATAAAATCAAAGATGCACAGGATCAGCTGGCTGCACTGGAAGGTACGTCAGCCGAAGAAAAAACAGCTCTTGAAAAACAGATCGAAGCACTTCAGGGGAAATTGAATACAGCAAGGGCAGAAGTCCTGACACTGAGCGGCGAAAAAGCTTCTCTGGAAGAAGAAAAAGCAGCTCTGCAGGCAGAACTGAAGAAAGTTCAGGATCAGGCAGCAAAAGACAGTGCAGAAGCTGAGGCAGCAATCAAAAAGGCTCAGGAAGAAGCCCGGAAAGCAAGAGAAGAGATTGAAAAACTGAAAGATTCTCTGACACTGAAAAACGGTGATACCGTTACCGCAGGTGGCGTACAGTACCGTGTAACCGATGCGGCAGCCAAGACAGCAGAAGCATATGGCACTGCAAAGAAGAACATCAAGACCATCAACGTGACAGCAACGGTAACCATCAAAGATGTGACATGCAAAGTGACTGCAATTGCAGATCAGGCATTTGCCGGCCAGAAGAAAGCCACCAAAGCCGTGATCGGTGCAAACGTAACGAAGATCGGCAAGAAAGCATTCTATGGTGACAGCAGACTTAAGAGCATCACTGTGAAGGGCAAAAAGCTGAAAATGGTCGGTAAGCAGGCACTGAAAGGCATCAACAAACATGCAGTGGTTCGCGTACCGAAAGCAAAGAAAAAGGCATACAAAGCACTGTTCAAAGGAAAAGGACAGAAAAAAAGCGTAAAAGTAAAGTAGTAAAGTAATAAAAATGAAATCAGCCATTTGATGTATGCGACAGAAAATGCAGGGTTATCAAAGAAATAAAAGGTGTTGCCGATGATGACCGCCAGATTCTGTCTGGTTAAAATGACCGCCGGACTTTTTAAGAGTCCCGGCGGTCATTTTTTTCGATTTTATTGCTGTCAGAGCCAATCGAACAGCCAGAAGCAAATGCACTCCGGCAGGGACAGAATAAAAAATAAAATAAAAAAACAAAAAAATAAAAAAAACACTTGCATTTTGAAAAGAAAGATGATATATTAATGGAGCTGACGAAAACAGCAGAAAATAAAACAGAAAACGATGCGTGGCTCAGCTTGGTAGAGCGCTACGTTCGGGACGTAGAGGTCGCAGGTTCAAATCCTGTCACTC
>OLOA01001394.1_pt1 | contig 24134 bp, 31 predicted proteins | sample 1672201 | NCBI WGS metagenome assembly OLOA01 (sample SAMEA3136658, study PRJEB25190) | human gut metagenome
TACTATTTTTTACTGGTGCTTGAACATCTGCTAAATCTATTTCTGGATATCTCTTATAACTATATAATAAATCATCAATAGTTTCTGTTGTATAAAATTTAAAAGTATCTCATCAATTTTATTAAAAGACTCTTGAATTACTTTATCTAGTTTATAATCATGTTTTATTTGATTATTTTGAATATAATAAACACCATCTTCATCATTATTGATAGCTATTTAAAGAAGTTAGATTACCAATATTATTTTTAATTCTTCATTTTCAGCATTTACAAAATTAAGATAACATCAAATCTAATTAAAAGTACTTTACGTTAAATATTACTTAATTTTCTTTAATACTTTGTTTAATCCTGGAACAGAGCAATTATGAATCACTAAACCATTCTTTATTGCTTGAGCAAAATAATAAATGTTTAATTTAAAATATCTTGATTGACTTTTATTATATAAATAAATATCTGTTTCTTCATTATTAAAAACTGCAATACAATTAATATATTTTCTAACATTATTTATATCTTTATAACAATCAATCATTCTAATTTTTCCGGTTGATCTTTGATAATCAAATTCTGTTTCATTAAAAAAATATTCTAAAATTGTTTTATGATGCCACTGGATATCAGTATAGCTCATATTTTTTAAATCATATATATCGATATTCTCTAAAATAAATTGAGCTTTTTGATTCAAATCATCAATTGAATCTGCTACTGAACATAACAAATATAAATATTCATCAGCATAATACCTTTCCAAAGTTACATAACCTAATTTTTTATCAATCTCTTCTAGTTCTCTTCTACTAATTACCATATTCATTTGTTTTATTGAATTTATACCAAAATTTCTAGTAAAATAATGAGCTTGGATATTATATAAATCTTCTTGGAGATCAACAACATAAGATAAACCATTTTTTTGATTTATTAAATTATATACATGAGGACATTTTCTTATATCATCTTCATCAGTTATAGTTTTTATATCAACTCCAAAACTTTTTAAAACATATTCTAAAATATAAGATAGTGATTTACAAATGGCTTTATTATTTTTTAAACATTCATTTAAATCTTTTTTTAATCGAGAATGGTATTTATACATATTTTGTCTAGATTTACTATTGCCAAATGGCATAAAAGTTTCATCAAATGACAGTTTACTTCCTAAGTTTAAATAAACGTATCTAATAAGTTCTATTTCTGATATATCTGGTATCGTTTTAATATGCTCTTTTATCTCAGATACGTATTTATCTAAATCATCCATACTGCTCCACCTCTTTTAAATAAATATTATTATACTTTAAGTCCCTCCCAATTTGCAAATTTATCTTTTAGATTATTTAATTGTTTAGTGCCAATAGTTATAATTCCATCTTTTATTAACATTGGGTTACAACCATTTTCTACTACATTATCTAAATTATCAATAGCAAAAGTGCTTTTACAATTTTGGCGTTGAATTTCATCTCCAATTTGTACAAAATATGCTGATGGTGATCCTTCACATGATTGACAAGTATTTATAATAACTTTTACATTTCCTTTAGAATCTCTAACTGTAAGTAATCCAATTGTCCCTCATAAAAAAAGAAGCAAATGCTTCTTAAAATTTAACTTGAACGTTTTCTCTTTCAGCAGCTGCTGCCTCAAAGAAAGTTTCTCTTTTAAAATTAAACATTCCAGCAATAATATTTGATGGGAACATTTCAATTTTATTATTATATTGTAAAACAGTATCATTATAAAATTGTCTAGCAGATGCTATTTTATTTTCAACATCTTTTAATTCATTTTGTAATTGCATAAAGTTTGTATTTGCTTTTAAATCTGGATAACTTTCTGATAATGCAAATAGTTTAGTAACAAAATTAGATAGTTCATTATTAGCTTTAATTTGATCTTCTGGTGTTGTTGCTGATAAATAAGTATTACGAGCTTTAATTACATTTTCTAATGTTTCACTTTCATGTTTAGTATATCCTTTTACAGTTTCTACTAAATTAGGAATAAGATCAAATCTTCTTTTTAGTTGAACATCAATTTGTGCCCATTGATCTTTAACTCTATTTCTTAATGCAACTAAATTATTATGTACAGATATTACATACATTACAATAATAACAATAATTGCTAGTACAATTAACAATATTAACATTCCAGTACTCATTTTATATCCTCCTTATATAAGTATATTAACATGAGAATAAATAATAAACAAGATTTAAAAAACTAAATCTTGTTTATTTACATTAATACTACCCTTTTATAATATCCATTGCTTTACGCATTTTTAAATCATATTTAATCATTTCTAAGTCAATTTGCTTTTCAACTTCATCAATAGTCATATTATATTCCTTAGCAATGTTATGTTCTTCTTCTTTTGCTTCTTCATCAGTAACTTCTATTTTTTCAGCATCAATTACAGCTTCTAAAAGATAACGATACTTAACTCTCTTAGTTGCTTCGCCTTCCATTTGTTTATGTAAATCTTCATGAGTTACACCAGAAAATTGCATATATTGATCAAGATTTAAACCTTGCATTTTTAATTGATCTTCAAATTGATGAATCATGTGATGAACTTCATCATCAACAATTTCTTCATTTAAATCAATATTCATATTATTTGCTGCTTTTTCTAAGCATTCGTCAGTATATTTATTATCAAGTTCCTTTTCTTTTTGAGCAGTTAAATCTTCTTTTATTTTAGCTTCTAATTCTTCTTTAGTTTTAACATCATCATAGCCTAAATCCATAAAGAATTCTTCATTTATTTCTGGATAAACTCTTTCTTTTAAACCTTTTAAAGTTACTTTAAATGTTACATCTTTATTTTTTAAATCCTCAGTATAATTTTCTGGAAATTTTAAATCAATTGATTTTTCTTCATTTATTTTCATTCCCTTAACATTTTCTTCAAATCCAGGAATAAAAGTATTAGACCCTAATTCTAAAGGATAATTTTCTCCTTTTCCGCCTTCTAATTCTTTGCCATCAACATAACCTATAAAATCAATAATAGCAGTATTACCTTCTTCAGCAGTACCTTTTTCTTTTTCTACAATTTCAGCATATTTAGATTGTAAATTTTTAATTTTATCTTCAATTTCTTTTTTAGAGATTTTAGCACTTTGTTTTTTTACATCTAAATTTTTATAATCACCTAATTTTATATCTGGTTTAGTTACAATAGTAAATTTAAATACAACTTCATCTTTAGATATATTAGAAACATCTATTTTAGGTTCAATAACTGGTAATAATTTATTATCACTTAAAGCTTTTTTATAAGCACTACCTACAGCAGCATCAACAGCGTCCATATAAAGAGATTCAATACCAACTTTTTTCATATATACTTCTTTTGGTACAGATCCTTTTCTAAATCCATCTATTTTAACTTCTTTTCTTTTTTTGTTAAATACTTTATCTAAAATATCAGACCATTCTTTGCCTTCTATTTTAACTTCAATTTCATGAACATTTTTTTTCATTATTTTCCTCCAATTTCTCTAAGTATTATAACGTAACTTATAATTTATTACAAGCTTCTTGAATTATTTTTGTTAATCATTTCTAACTTTAAAGTATAATCTTTAGGAATTATTTCTATTAAGTTTTCATTTTCATCAAATATTCCAACATTATTTTCATCAACATCTTTTAAAATAACACTATTATCATTATAAATAGTTGCTACATCAAAAGTATCATCTAATTCAACATTTCCCTTTGATATAGTTTTCACTTTAGCTATTTTACTGCGTGTCTCATAAAACTTCATATTAGAAATATTTTGAAGATCTACATTTCCACAAGCAAAGTTAAAGTCTTTACTATTAACTAAATATAAAATTTCTCCATTAGTATTACAAATTGCAATTTGATCATTATAATTTTTTAGAATAATAGATTCATTTTGAACAATTATATTTTTATTGTTTTTATCTATATTTATTATTTTACCATTTTCAATATTTTCATATCTAAATTGTTTTAATAAATATTTTCTAGAAGCTTTTAATCTTTTTAATTTTATTGAAGATGTTGATAGACTATTTTCAATCATTTCTAAGATAGAATATAATGAATCTAAATTAGATCTATTTACAACTTTTAAATCTATATCAGATTCAATATTATATTCTTTTTGCCACTGATTAATTATTTTCTTTCTTAATTCAATATAATATGGTTTTAAAATTTTTCTCACTATTTTATTTTTAGAATAAATTTGATTTTTCAAATCTTTAGAAACTTTATTTTTATAATTCAATTTGTTTTTTAAATCTTCAATGCAAAGCTTATAATTTTTTATATCTCTTTCATATTCAGCTATTTTCTCACTTAGAACTTTTATTTGTTCATCGCTATTTTCTATTGTTTTAATTACTTGTTCTTCTTTTGTTAATTTACTCATCTTTACTCCCCTATTTCTACATATAAAAATCGCTTAATTAAGCGATTGATTCTATTTTCACATCGAATGAACCATTAGGTGTTTCTACACTAACAATTTCATTTACTTTTTTTCCGATAATAGCTGCTCCTATTGGTGATTCATTTGATATTTTATTATTAAATGGATCAGCTTCTAGGGAACCTACTATTTTATATTCTTCTGTTTCATCATCATCTATATAACTTATAGTAACAGTAGAACCAATACTTACTGTATCTTTACTATCATTTGATATTATTTTAGCATTTTCTAATTTATATTCAAGTTCTTTAATTCTTCCTTCAAGTTTAGCTTGAGCATCTCTAGCAGCATCATAATCAGCATTTTCAGAAAGATCGCCTAAAGCTCTTGCTTCTTTTAAAGCTTTAATTACTTCAGGTCTTTTATTTATTTTTAAATCATTTAATTCAGTTTCTAATTCTAAAAATCCTTCAGCTGTTAAAAGGATTTCTTGTTCATTTTTCTGTGTCATATTTTCACCTCATAAAATTTTATCTTGATTAAGGATACTACAAATAAGACGAAATGTCAAATATTTTTTTTCTTATTATATCATTTGTTTTTAATTCTAAATCACACCTTATTTTAACTGTCATTTGAGGGTGATTTGCAATGGTAATTTTTTGATCGTTTTCGTCATACATTTCTTCTATTTTTATAGTCGAAGGTTCTATTCCAGGCCCAAATATTTCTACAATATCTCCTCGTTTTAAATAATTTCTTTGTTCAAATGTTGCTATCTTTGTATTTTTATCATAACTTTTTACTATACCAATAAAATCTTGATTAGATTCTTCTTTTCTTCCTAGAAAATATTGCTCTTTATTAGTTGGTAACTTATCATAAAATTGAGCTGTCGATTCTCTATTAGCACATCTATTTAAAATATCCTGGTAATAATTAATATATGCATCAGTTAAAGTATTATTTAATATTTTATCTATAATTTGTCTATATGTATTTATTACCGTAGAAATATAATAAATTGATCTCATTCGTCCTTCAATCTTAAAAGAATTAACACCAATATCAATCATATCTTTAATATATTTTACCATATTCAAATCTTTAGGCGTTATACTAAAAGTTTCATCTGCACCTTCAATATTAAAACACCATCGACAAATTTGAGCACAACCTCCTCTATTTGAATCTCGATTAGTAAAACAATTAGATAAAACACACTTTCCTGAAAAACTAGAACACATAGCACCATGAGCAAATACTTCTATATCGGCATGAGTTTCTTTTTTAATATTTATTATATCTTCTTTAGAAGCTTCTCTAGCTAAAACCAGCCTTTTAACTCCTTGTTGCAAATAAAACTTTGCACTACTAGCATTTAAAGTACTAGCTTGAGTAGAAAGATGTACTTCTAAATCAATATTATTTTTATTAATAATATCCATAACAACGATATCACTGACAATAATAGCATCTACCTTTATATTAGATAGTTCCTCTAAATATTCTTTTAACCCTTTTAAATCATCATTATGAAAAACAATATTAACCGTAACATATAATTTTTTTCCTAAATTATGAGCAATATTAACTGCTTCTTTTATTTCATCTATGCTAAAATTTTTAGCATTTGCTCTTAAACTAAAATTTTTACCACCGATATAAACTGCATCAGCACCATATAGATAAGCAAATTTTAGTCTTTCTAAATCTCCTGCAGGAGCAAGTAATTCAACACTATTCATTTATATCACCTATTTTGTAAATGGTCTTTCTAGTTAAAAAACCATTATTATTTAGACTATTGCTGTTTAAATAACTTATAATATCTTCTTTAGTTAAAAATGTACTATTTATTAAATAAAATTTAACATTTTTAGTATTTTTTAAAAGTTCTAAATTATTATATATATTTTCATCAAAAATTACAGTTCCATACTCTTGTTCTAAAATTGGCAATTGTTTCTTTGTTATTTGTTCTGTAATTTTATTATTTAATGAGGTATTTAGATTATACTCTTTATTATAATTAGTAATCAAATTCCTTCGCGAATACATAATTTGGTTATATCCTAATACAGGAATAACTACATTTTCAGAGACATTATCTAAGATTATTTCTACTTCTTCTTTTGTTATTTCATTAGATACAACTACAGAATCTATTCCTTTATCTAAAAAACCATTTATTGATAAATAATTAGTAGCAAAATGATTTGGAAAATAAATCTTCTCTAAATCTAAATCTTTAATTATTTCTAATACACCTAAATCTTCAAAAAATACACCTTTCAAGTATTTCAAATTAATATTATTTAAAATACTTCTCAATTTTTCTAAATCTTTAAATGTCATTATTCGATTTACCAACAAATAATAATTAACATCAATTTTATTTATATTATTTACATCTATTGTATCATAGCCTACACAAAAATCTTTTAAGGGCACTAAATAATTATAAATACCTTTTTCTTTATAATATTCTATTTCATCTATTTCTTTTATATTGATAATCAATTTATTTTTCATGGACATCATACTTTCTAACTCATATATAATAGCATTTTTGCCTAATTTATGGCAATAGAAAAATCCTTAAACTAAGGATTTAATAATTAGCTCTTTGTTTAATTGCTGAAGCTACTTTTTTATCTTTAGATAATTCTGCAATTTTTTTGCCTATATTCATTAAAGATTTCAAAAAATTATCTTTTTCTTGTTTCATTTTCTATTTCTCCTTTAGTATCAACTTCATCAATTTGATCTAATTTCTTTTTTTTTAAATCATTTTCTATTTCTTTTAATATTTCTATTCTTAATTTTTGTAATTCTTCTAATACTGTATCATAGTCACCATGATTTAATAATTCAGCATTTTCAAAACCAACATAATTTTCAATATCATAATTTGTTTTTTTATTATAAATACCTAACTCAATATTTGGATATCTTTCTTTAATTTCGTTTAAGGCTATTGGAATTTTACTAAGAATTCTAGCCATAGTCTGGCAACTTGCACCTCTTCCTATTTCATAATGGCGCATAATTGCATTACGTTGTGCAAGCTCTAAAGTTGGATTAACTATCATAATATAAGGCTTTATGTTATTATTGATAACTACATCAATTTTTTCATAAATTGTACTTGAAGAGATATCTCCTTAACTCTATATAGATATTTATTTATCTTGTTTTTTAACACTTACAGATAATCCATCACCAACATCATAGAATTTAGTTTCAAACTCTTCATTATCTTTTAAAAAGTTAATATACTTTTCTATTTTTGTAACAATTCCTCTTAAATTTCTATTTTCAATTGGTTTTGTAGAACCAACATAGCCATGAAATTTTAAGTTGTCTGTTACAATTATACCATTAGGTGCTAAAAAATATTTAAACTTTTCAAAAAACTTTGTATATTGCCCTTTAGCAGCATCTATAAAAATCAAATCATATTGCATTTGTTCACTAAGATTAACCTCTAACGCATCTTGATAAACAACGCTTATTTTTTTATCCATTCCACATTTTTTTACGTTTTTTAAACATTCCATGTAACGAGTTTCGTCTCTTTCAATAGTTGTTACCTTTACATCCTCAGCAACACTAGCCATTAAAATAGAAGAATATCCTATTGCTGAACCAATTTCTAAAATATTTTTTACTTTATGTAATTTTATATATTTCATTAAAAACGTAATTGAATCTTTTTCAATAATGGGAACATTTTTATTTCTAGCATATTCCTCCATTTCTTGAATAAATTCTTTCATTTTACTTCACTCTTTTCTATAGTATTTTATTCATAAACGAACCAATTTCCACTGTTTTTCAAATCACTAACTTGTTTTTCATGTTCACTATTGGTTTTACTAAAATAAATCTTTCCATTTTTATCAGAGACAAAAAATAAATAATCATTATCTTCAGGATTAATGGCTGCTTCTAAAGATTTAAATCCCGGATTGGAAACTGGACCAACAGGTAAGCCTTTAAAACAAGAACCTCTAGTATTATAACTGTTACAAGCATTTAATTCAACTGTTGTTAAATCTTCTTTGAAAGTTTTATTTGCTGCATAATATGTTGTAACATCGCTTCCTAAAGACATATTATTAGCTATACGGTTTAAAAATACTCTTGCAATACCAGCTTTATCACTGTTTTCTTTTCCCTCTAATTCAACAATAGAAGCCAAGGTAAATATTTCATGAATTGTTAAATCATTATTTTGCATATCCTTTTTTAAAGATTTTAATTTTACTTCAGTATTATCTAAAATTGTTTTGATTATATCTTTTGCTGTTGCATCAAGAGCAAAATTATATGTATCTGGAAATAAATAACCTTCTAAAGCATAATAAATATTATCATTTAAAATATCATCAGTTAAAAACCAATATTCATTAATTAAACTCTTTAAATAATTTTTATCATGTAATAGATTAATAAAATCTTCTTCTTTTATATCAGTTTTAGATTCTACTAATGTTATATAATCAGTTAATCTTTTTCCTTCTTTAAAAGTAATTGTTAAACCATCTTGCTCTTTTGTTCTTCCAACATCTAAAGTATTAAATACTTCTTTGACACTCATACTTCTTTTTAAAGTAAAGGTGCCTGATTTAAATACAACTTCTTTATTAAGAATAACATACATATATGAAGCTGTTTTACTCTTAATCAAATTTGCTGTCTTTAAATTTTTAATAATTTCTTTTTTTCCTTCACCTGAAGTAACCACAAAGCTTATATTTTTGTTATCATTTTTGTCTACAGGAGTTAAACAGTAATTATAAATACTTACCCCTAAAATAACTATTGAGCATAGAGCAATAACTAGACCTATAATTAATTTTTTCATCTAATTATCTTGACTCTCTTCACTATCAACTTTTTCTTGAATAGATGACAATATATTTTCTATAACATCCCATTCTTGCTCACTTTCAATAGGTTTTAGACTTTTATCAGCACCAGTGGCATCATAAATACTAGCATATACTCTCGTACTTCCTGATTCATCAGTTGTATTATCAGTATAGACTATATAACTCTTTTTAGTTTCATCACTATCAAAAGTAAATAAAACATCACATTCTAATTCTTTTCCTTCATCATTTACAATTGTAAAAGTATTCTTTTTTTCTTCCATTTTAATTTCCCTTCATTCTTAAATATGTTTCTAAGATAATTGTAGCAGCCACACCATCAATTACTTTTTTCCTTTTTTTTCTACTCATATCAGCAGTTAATAAAATATTTTCTGCTTCAACTGTTGTCAATCGCTCATCTAATAGTATTATTTCAACATCAACTAAATTTGTTAGATGATTTTTAAAATCAATACTCCTTTGGCTAGCAAATCCTAATGAATTATCCATATTTTTAGGTAAGCCTAATATAACATGAGTAATGTTATATTCCTTAATTATTTGACACAATTCTTCATACATTTGGTTTTTAGTATCATCATTAAAACGAATTACTTTTAAAAATGAAGCTAAAGTATTAGTCTTATCACTTATTGCAACACCTAAAGTTCTCGTTCCTAAATCAAGTCCTAAACAACGCATTACTGATTTAAAAATTCCTCTAGCATTATTTGAATAACTTCTGCACGATCTAAAGCTATAATTTTAGTTCGAGCATTTTCATAAGAAGATACATATCCTGGATCTCCGCTGTTTAAATATCCTACTATTTGACTTAATGGATCATAATTTCCTTTTTTTAAACTCTCATAAATTTCTTTTAAAGTTTCTCTAACATTCTCTTTATTCATACTAAATCACCCTTGTACTATATAATTTTATCAAACAACGATAAATAAAGCAATTAAACAACATTTATTTTGACAAAAATAATAAAAATATTTGCTTATAAATTGACTTATTTAGAAATTTATGATAAAGTCTTTAAGTAGTTTAATTATTAAAGGAGGAAGTTACAATGGCAAAAAAAGCAACTATGAAAAAGCCTTTAAGTGGTAATAAAAGATCTCATGCAATGAATGCATCAAAGACTCAACAAAAGCCAAATCTTCAAAAGAAAACAATAAATGGTAAGAGCGTAAGAATTACAGCTAGAGAAGCAAAAAACGTTGCATAATTGCAACTTTTTATTTTAAAAGAAAAAAGAGCTTTTAACAGCTCTTTTTTAATATATCTATTTGAGTTTGATAATTATCACTTAATGTAATAAAACTTCCAGAAACAACCATATCAATATTAGTTTTCTTTATCGCACTAATAGTTTCTTTATTTACTCCTCCATCAATATTAATAATATATTTATAATTATTAATACTTCTTAAATTATCTAGAATATTAATCTTATCTATAGATGAATCGATAAATTTTTGCCCACCAGCACCAGGATGAACGCTCATAATTAAAACTTGATCAATTTTACTTAAATATGGTTCTATTTTATTAATGTCAGTTTCAGGATTTATAGCTAAACCACATTTAATATTTAATGAATGTATATAATCAATTAAATTAGATAAATCTTTGTTTATTTCACTATGGATAGTTATATATTCGACATTTAATTTTGCATAATCATTTATATAATCTAAAGGCTCTTCTACCATCAAATGAACATCAAGCTTTTTTTTAGAATGGATTAAATATTTTATTAAGTTCTCTGTTTTATTTAAAACGAAATTGCCATCCATTACATCGACATGAATATAATCACAATTGGTATTTTCAATTAAATTAATTGTTTCTTTATGACTATATTTACTCTTTAAAAATGAAACTGATACTTTAATAAAAATCACTTCCTTTTAACAAAACTTTTATAATTTTCATATCTGCTTAATAATATTTGTTGATTTTCTACAGCGTCTTTAACTTTGCATTCTTTTTCATTAATATGCATACAATTATTAAATTTACAATTATATTTACCAAACTCAACAAAAGAATCTTTTATTTGTTCATCACTAATATCATTAAAATCTAAAGCAGAAAAACCAGGTGTATCAACAATATAAGCATTATTTAATTCAAATAGCTCTACATGTCTAGTAGTATGTTTTCCTCTATTTAAAGCCATAGATATCTCTCCTGTTTTTAAATTTAGAGTTTTATCTATTTTATTTAACAAAGATGATTTCCCAGCACCTGTTTGACCAGTAAAAACTACAACTTGATTCTTTAAACATCTTTTTAACTTGCCAATTTTTTTATTATTTAATACTGGAATATTAATACTCTCATAATATTTTTTTAATTGCTTGATTAATTTTTTATCATTTTTATCTGCTAAATCCAACTTGGTAAAACAAATAATTGGCTTTATTTTATTTATAGTAATTATGCTCAACATTTTATCCAAAAGATTTAAAGATAAATCTGGTTGCTTTATACTAGTGACAATTACTGCTGTATCAATATTAGAAACCAATGGCCTTTTTAGTTCATTTTTACGCGGTAATATCTCTAAAATATATTTATTATCTTTATCAATAATACAATCATCACCAACTAGAGGAGTTATTTTATCATTTCTAAATTTTCCTCTAGCTTGACAATCATATTTACCATCACTGCATTTAACAGTATAAAGATTACTAATTATTCTTATTATTTTTCCTTGCATTAACACAATCCTGTTGTTTCACACAAATTATCATCAGTTGAAGAAGTATTGTTTTCAGTTTCAGTACCTTGAGCAACTTTAATAGTCAATGACGAACCACTTGAAACAGTATAGCCAGCAGATTTGCTTTGATAATATATAGTTCCTGGAGTATAATCTTTTGTTTCTACATATTCAACATTTAAAGTAACGCCGTTAGCATCGCAGAAACTTTTTACAGAGTCAACAGTATATCCATTAGAAAAATCTGGATATTTAGTTGTTATATCAGGTACATATAATGTAATACTTTCATTAGGTGAAAGCTTTTTACCTGCTTCTACTGATTGACCAATTATTTCATTATCACTAAGATCTTTTTTATCTTTTACTTCTTTCTTCTCTTGAACAACATTTATATTATAAGCACTTAATTTGCCTTTTACTTCATTAAAGTTTTGTCCAGTATAATCTTCAATCGTAATTTGATTACTACCACTTGATAAATATAATGTGATAACTTTTCCTTTTACCTTTTTAGAACCAGCAATGGGATTTGTTTTAACAACTTTCCCTTTTTCTATATCATTTGAACTAACTTCTTTAGTTTCATCTGCTATCTTAAAACCTTTATCTTGTAAAGTTTTAATAGCTTTCTTTTCACTCATATTTGATACATCAGGAACTATTACTTCTTTTCCCTCTGTAATTAAAGGAATTATAAATACTAATGTTGTTATAATTATAATTAATCCAGCAAATATTGAACCCAAAGCTATTAATAATTTATTTTGTTTTTTCAAATCATCTTTTGTTATTTGTTTTACTTTAACTTCATCATCTGGCATTTCATTTTTTACAACTTTTTTTGTTTTTTCTACTTCTTCCCCTTCAGGATAAGGATAAACATATCTTGGTTCATTTATTCTAGAATCATCCATTACGGTTTTTAGATCTTCATGCATTTCTCTAGCATCAGCATATCTATTTTTAGGATTCTTAGCTGTTGCTTTTAATATAACATTCTCAACACTTTGTGGTAAGTTAGGCAAGTACTCTCTTATTGATGGAAGCGGTTCTTTAAGATGTTTCAAAGCTATTTCTACAGCATTATCACCTCTATATGGTAAATGACCACATAATAATTCATACATTAATATTCCCATAGAATATATATCACTTTGAAGTGTTGATCCATTACCACTAGCCTGCTCTGGAGGTAAGTAATGTACAGAACCCATTACTGAATTGGTTTGTGTTAATTGAGCAGCATTCATTGCCATCGCAATTCCAAAATCAGTAATTTTAACTAATCCGTTTTCTAATATCATAATATTTTGTGGTTTAATATCACGATGAATAATATATGAATCATGAGCAAGGGCCATTCCATCAGTGATTTGAAGCATAATATCAATTACTTCAGTTACTGTTAAATTACCACGTTTTTTTAATAATTGCTTTAAATGTTTTCCTTCTATATATTCCATTACTATATAATATTGACCATTATCTTCACCAACATCGTAAACTTCTACAATATTAGGATGCGATAAGCTACTTGCAGATAAAGCTTCTCTTTGAAAACGTCTAACAAATTTTTCATCTTGAGCTAAATCTCCACGTAATACTTTAACAGCAACATTTCGATCTAAAATAGTATCATAGGCTAAATAAACATTAGCCATTCCACCTTCACCAATAGTTTTTATAATTTGATAGCGATCGTTAATTTTTTGACCTTTCATTATCATTATAACGTATCCTCACTTTCATTAACTAAATAAGCAATAGTTATATTATCAGTGCCACCCCTAGCATTACTCTTTCTAATTAATTTAACTACTTTCTGTTCTATATTTAATTCCTCATCATTTAAAACTCTTTCAATTTGTTCAACAGTTAACATATTTGTCAAACCATCACTGCAAAGCATTATACCATCAACATCTGTATCAACATCAAATATATCAAGTTCGCATACTTCAGCAGCACCTAATGCTTTCATTAAAACATTTCTTTTAGGATGATTCTTAGCTTCTTCTTCAGTTAGCTCCCCAGTACTTACAAGTAAGTTTACTAAAGTATGTTCTTTAGTAACTTTATGTAGTTTATTATTCTTAACAACATAACCTACAGAATCACCAATATTTCCAAAAATTAAATAATCTTTTGTCAAAACAGCTACTACTAAAGTAGTTCCCATTCCAGTTGTTTCTGGATAATCTTTTGTATAATCAATAATTGCCTTATTTATTTCATTTATATTATCTTTAAGCCAATTTACTGCATCTAATTTAGAACCAACGGATGCTGTTTCTGTAAATCGTTTTCCAAGATGAGCAACAGCTAAAGAGGAAGCTACTTCTCCTGCTCTATGTCCGCCCATTCCATCTGCAACAATCATTAAATATTCATTATTTAAGTTTTTTAAAATTGTTACACTATCTTCATTATGATCTCTTATTCTGCCAGCATCAGTTAAATAAAATGCTTTCACTTAATCCACCTCTTTGCTTCTTAATTGACCACATGCACCATCAATATTAGCGCCAAACTCTTTTCTTATAGTCACATTAATCTTTTGTTTCTTTAAAGTATCATAAAATTTTAAAATGTTACTTCGATCACTTTTTTTAAAATCTAAATTATTTGTTTCATTATAAGGAATTAAATTAACATAAACATTCATTCCTTTTAGTAAATTAGCAAGTTCTAAAGCACTTTCTCTACTATCATTTACCTTATCTAATATAACATATTCTATAGTTACTCGTCTATTAGTTTTTTTAATATATTCTTTTAAAGTTACTATCAAATCTTTTAGAGGATATGCTTTATTTATAGGCATAATTTTATTTCTTAAAACATTATTAGGAGCATGTAAAGAAACAGCAAGATTAACTTGAATATTTTCATTACTAAATTCTTTTATTTTAGGAATAAGACCACAAGTAGATACCGTTATATGTCTAGCACCAATAGCAATACCTAAATCACTATTAATTATTTTGATAAAATTAAGAACATTATTATAATTGTCAAATGGTTCACCAATACCCATAATAACTACCGAAGACATACGTTGTTTTATATCTTGTTCTATTAGTAATATTTGTTCTACCATTTCATAAGTTTCTAAGTTTCTAACTTTTTTTAATCTCCCACTTTCACAAAATTTACAGCCCATATTACAACCAACTTGACTTGATACACAGACACTTATACCATAATCATGATACATTAAAACAGCTTCAATATAGTTATCATCAAACAGTTTAAATAGATATTTACTAGCTGTCTTATCTTCTTGTTTTTTTACTATTTTTATCATATCAGTATTAAAATCCTCAGCTAGTTTATCTATTAAATCTTTTTTTATATTAGTCATATCTTTAAAATCATAAACTTGTTTTTTATATAGCCAATCATATATCTGTCTTGCTTTAAACTTTTTTTCTCCTAAAGCAACAAAATAATCTTCTAAATCACTTAATTTATAGTTAAAAATATTATTCATAATCATCACTTATTAATTATACCATAAATAAACATTATTAAAATAAAAATGATAACACTTAAGTTACCATTTTATTTATTTTTTCTTGTTCCATTTTTTATAACATATTCTTCTTTTGTTTTACTATCAAAAACATATGTTGCACTAAAATCTTCCTCATACGCAGTTTCAATTTCTTTGTCTATTATATCTTCATTATTAAAATTCTTTTGAAGTAACTCAACTTTAAATATAGATCCCTTGTTAACTTGAGAATCAACTTCAATTTTGCCACCCATAAGTTCAATTAATGCATTGGTTATAACTAAGCCTAACCCAGCACCTTCAATATTAGAGTCATTATTACCAAGTCTTTCAAATTTTACCTCTTAACTAATTTAGTATTCGTATGTCTCACCTATAGTAGGTATTTTATTGATTTTAGTATATTTTAAATCGTAAGTATTATAACTATCATTAACAATGATATTAGTTATAATATTATTATCTTTCACATAAGTTATTTTTAAATTAGAATCTATTTGATATACTTCACTATTATCTATAACAGTAGGTGTTAAATCTTTAATTAAACTATCTATATAAAAATAAGATAAATAATTCACATTAACATTTAAATACAAATTATCTATTATATCTTTAGAATCTAATCCTACTTTATAAACCAAATCATTTTCTTTGTAATATTTTATAATTCCTGTTGAATCCTCTTTATAGCCAACTTCAATATTTTTATTTTTATCGCCATAATATTTTATTTTATTTCCATCTATTACAAGATTATATTCAAAATGATAATTATTTTCAGCTATATTTTGAGTTTTACTTTCTTTTTCTTTAATGCTATCTAAAGAATAATTTATTACTTGTTGTTGTTTTTGTCTAGGAGTCTTAAATATAATTAATATTAGTATAAATACTATAAATATCGCGTAAATGCCTAGCTTTAAAGAAGCTCTACCTCTTTGAGTATTCCAGGTTTTAATAAACCATGAATCTTCTTCCGTAGTTTGCTTATATTTTTCTTTTTTTGCCATTTTTATCACCTACTTAATATCTTTATTTAACAAAGCATTTTTATCTACTCCATTAAGATATTGTTTTATGGTCATTGCCTTTTTTCCAAAAGGTTTAATTTCATCAAGATAGATTATTCCATCATTACAAGTTATACCAAAGCTATCTTTTGTTATTTCAATTATTTTAGATCTCTCTTTAACATTTTTAATTTTATAATGACAATTAAGTACTTTTATTTCTTTATCATCTAATAAAAAATTTGCTAAAGGCCAAGGATTTAATCCTCTAACCTGGTTATAAATATCTATACAATTTTTAGTAAAATCAAGATGTTCTTCTTCTCTTTTAATATTATAAGCATAAGTTACTTCTGCTTCATTTTGTTTAATTCTTTTATTTGTTTTATTTATAATGCTTGGTAAAGTTTTAATAAGTAACTCAGCACCTATATTAGAAAGAATATCATGTAATTTACCAACGTTATCATCTTCTTTTATAACGTATTCTTCTTGACTTATAATATCTCCACTATCCATTTTTTCATCCATATACATTATAGTAATTCCTGTTTTACTATAACCATCTATTAAACATTTATGGATTGGAGCACCACCTCTAAGTTTAGGTAACAAAGAAGCATGCACATTTATACATCCTAATTTAGGCAAATCCAAAAGAGCTTTAGGAATAATTTGACCATAAGCACAAGTTATAATAATGTCAGGATTTATTTGAACTATTCTCTGATAATCTTCTCTAATTTTATTTGGCTGAAAAACTTCTATATTATTTTCTAATGCTTTTAATTTAACTGGAGTTGATTTTAATTCTTTTTTTCGTCCTACCATTTTATCTGGTTGGCTTACAACTAATCTAACATCAGTTTCTTTAATTAACGCATCTAAAACACCAACGGCAAATTCAGGCGTTCCCATAAAAACCACTTTTAAATTTTTCATATTATCACATAACTTTCTGCTTTAAGTATAACAAAAAACACTAGCTAAAACTAGTATTTATTTATATAGAATATCTATGTCAACATTTTTAGAAATACCATCTATTTTTCCATCTTGACATAATTGCCACATTTTATACTTACCATCATATGTAACTTTAGTATTATATTGAGCAAGCCAAATATCATATTCAGTACTTAGCCAAATGTTTTCCAAGTAAGTTTTGCTTGAATAAATCATTCCTTTATAACCTGCTTTTTGAACAGTATCAATAAATTCTTCAGCCATCGAAGTTAATCCAAAAAAGCTCAAATTATACTCATTAAAATTATTCCATTCTTCCCAATCAAAAGCTATTGGCAGATCAATATCATACTTCTTAATTTGTTTTAATACCCATTTAGCATTTTCTTTAGCTTCTTTTGTAGAAGATGCATATGAATAAAAATAAACGCCTACTTTTAAACCAGCTTTTTTAGCATTAGTTATATTTTCTTTAAATTTTTCATCTACAAAATATTCGCCATTCTTGCCTCTAGTACCCCCAACTCTAATCATTACAAATTCAGCACCAGCTTGTTTTACTTTTTTAAAATCTATGTCTCCTTGCCATTTAGAAACATCTATTCCTATTTTATTCTTTTTATTTTTATAATTTTTTATTATTTCATTAAAATCAGTAAACTCTTCAACCGTTTCAGTAACAGTATTTTCATTATTAGCAACAACAATAGGCTCATAAACATTTAAATTAAATTTTTTGATAGTTTCATTTCCACTACTATCAACAGCTTTAAAAGTTAAAGGGTAACTTCCTGCAGTATGTATGTCATAATCACCTATTATTTCACAATTAGGATTACTATCATAATTATCTCCGCATAATATTTTATCTTTAATATTTATATCACTATCTTTTTTTATTGTATAACTATTACCTAACCATACAACAGGAGCAGTCTTATCAACTATTTTAACATTAAATTTATATTTTACTTTAATGTTATCATCATTTTTATATTTAAATTCAATAGTTTCTTCTTTTAATTTGGTAGTATCAATATAATAATCATCTAAGATCTTACCATTTATTTTTAAAATTAAATCACTAACTTTAACCTTACTAGCAAATTCTATATCTAAGTCATCTACTAATTTAACATAAACTTTAGCAGTTTTAATTCTTATAAATTGAACAATGCCAATTATTAATATTATACTCGCTAAACAAATACCAATAATCTTTATTTTCTTCTTCATAACATCAATCCTTCTTATTGTTATTTTATCATAATTAATAAAAAAAAGATAACTTTAGTTATCTTACTCTAACTCAGACAAGCTATCTTTGTAATTTTGAATTTTTTCTTTATAATCTTCTATTCTAGTTTCATAACTATCTTTTAAATTTTCATTTTCTGCATTTAATGAATCTATTTTATCTTCCAATTCTGATATTTTATTTTCATAGTTTTCTATTTGAATTTCATCTAATCTTCTTTCATTATTGCATTCTGAAGCTTGTAATTTTTCTATGTTTTCTTTAGATGTAATAACTGTTACTGTATAATCAAATAATTTTGAATAATTATGATACTCCTTTGTTTGTAAATCTTTAATTAAAGCTTTAGATATTTTAGAAATAACCATATCATCACTATTACTAGATATTTCAAGATTATTACCATTTAATGTAATCTTATATTCAAAGAAATCTTTGTAATATTCTATTTTTATTTTTACATTGTCTGTTAATGTATTGTCTTCTTGATAAATAATATTATAATGTGAAAAATTATCTAATAAGTTTTCATTCATTTCATATGTATGAGTATCGCTTACTAGTTTATAACTTGAAGGTGCTTTATCAACATAAGAACTATCTGCTATTTCTAATGTAGCCAAACCTCCACCTATTCCTAAAACTACAATTGATGAGATTAACCAAATAAACAATTTCTTTAAATTAGTTTTATTATTTAAAACAAAGCTATATAATATATATATAAATACAATACTTAAGCTAGTTGAGCCTAAAAGAGCTATGAAAATTCCAAAATAAAATACTTTTTTAAACAAGAATACAATTGATATAAACAAACAAAAAATTAAAAATATTAAGCCGAAAATAAATGGTAATGATATTAAAACTGCAATAAATTTTATAAAATATAAAATTAATTTAGACAAGAATTCTAAAAAACTCATTGAATGATAATTATCAATTACTTTACAATCTTTTTCGCTTTTCATTTCAGAATTAATTTCATTTACCGTATTTTCTTCTACTTCTTCAAAGTTATCTAAATATTTTATTTTAAAGATATATACAAATGCTATAACTGCAATAATTAAATAAGATAAATCAATTATTATTGTCCATACGCCTTTAAATATCTCACCTATTATATAAGGCATTAAATTAAATAAATTGTCACCTAATCCTTTAATATAATTAACCGGTAATTTGCATACATATAATAAAAATATAACTAAAAATACAAATAATATACATTGAATAAATTCTTTTGAATTCATTTTTCCTAAACGACAAACGCATCTTTTAATAAAGTCTAAAATATCATCTTTATATTCATTAAAAGTTTTTCTTTCTTGTTTAGGTTGAATCTTTTTTTCTAATGGTGAATTTACTAATTCATCCATAGAGCAGTTAAATATTTTTGCAATAGCAATAATCTTATCAGTTTCTGGATACGATTGATTACTCTCCCATTTACTAACTGCTTGTCTAGAAACATTTAGTTTTTCTGCTAACTGTTCTTGTGACATTTTATTTTCTTTTCTTAACTTTTGTAGATTTTCTCCAAATTTCATTTTCTCACCTCAGTCAAAAATATAAATTATAACCATACTTTTAACTACCAACTTTTAGTTGTTTTTTGTAAACTACAAGTTGCATTTAGCCCATTATACCTCTTATTAAGCCAAAAGATATAAGCATCATTATAATACTTGCCATTACAACTCCAATTAAAGCAGCTAAGAAAGATTTTTTTCTATCCATTTCTAAAACTGAAGCTATTAAACACCCAGTCCATGCACCAGTACCTGGTAATGGGATACCAACGAATAATACTAAACCCCAAAATCCATATTTTTCAATTTGACCTTTATGTTTAGTAATTTTTTTATCAAGCCATTTAGCCACGCTATTAATTTTTTTATATTTACATTTTCTCATCCAATTTAATATTGAATTCATAAACCATAATATTAAAGGTATCGGTAAAATATTACCAATAATAGAAATAATATAACTAGGAAGTGGATCTAAGCCTAATAAAGACGCTGCAAGTAATCCTCCTCTTAATTCTAAAATTGGCATTAATGATATTATAAACACTATAATTTCTTTACCAAAAATAGTTGAAGTTAAACCTCCAAACAATCCAATTATTCCATGTACTAATTTATTTGACATTTTTATTTTTCCTTTCAATTTTTATCTTATTCATTATTTTAAATTTTGGAAATGAATTTACAAACCTTTTTGTAAAATAAGATTCACTTGTAAGAATGCTTTTAATTTTCTTATTTACTGAATCTTTATTTCCTTTTATTGCTTTTATTTTATTCATTAATACATCTTTAAATTTATTATTAATCTCTTCTGTATTATCTTTTAAAACATTAGAAGTTATCACTTTAATATTTGTAACAACTTTTAAAGAAATAATTAAGTCTTCTATAAATAATATAAATACTATATAAAAGAACCAATTTATAACAGAGCCATTACATTGCATTAACAAATTATTTAAGAATGGATTAATATAGCAAACTATTAATGTTCCTAAAATTCCAAAAGGAACCATAGTTTCTAAACATATTCTCCCATTAATATTAAACTTTTTATCAGAATAATCCCACCATCTAACTTTAAATAATTTTTCCATTATATAACTAGTAAAATATTCTAAAATAGAACAAACAATAATAGATAATGCAAATAAAGCAATTGGTTGATTAATATACTTATTTAATAAAAAGATTAATAACATACAGCCTACACCATAAATAGGACATATCGGTCCAATTAAAAATCCTCTATTTACCATTTTCTTTGTTACAAAAAAGCAGAACAACGTTTCCATAATCCAGCCAACAAAAGAATAAATAATAAATGTTAAAAAATATATTTTGAATATCATACTGCAACTTCCTATCTTATTCTAATGCCTAATAATAGCAATAACATTTTAGGATATTTAAATACTTCCATTGAAACCATTTTATCTGCTAAAGTTACTACCCATCCAATTTTATACTTAGGTGGCTTGATATTTAAAGGAAACATGTGTCTTAAAATAGCATCTTCTATTTCAACGTTTAAATACTGATTAAAATACTTATGACAGTTATTCAATGAATTTTTAGCATGAGTAAATCCATGTTGTTCAAAAAATTTATGTTTTTCTTTATCTTCTTGCCATGGTTTTTCATAAAAATCATGTAATAAACCAGCTATAGCAGCGCTTTTATAATCTAAATGCAAAGTTTTAGCAATATCGTATGATTTTTTTGAAACTTTTAAACAATGTTCATATACAGTAATCTTCCCATGATGACGAAATTTCTTTCTTTTTTGAAATTCAGGATCATTTTTGATATTACTAATTATATTGTTAAATTCTACTTCCCTTTTTTCTTTTTTTGTCATAATATCCACCTTCTATAATATACCATAATTTATATAGTTTTTCATTATAATTATACAAAATAAAATCGGAAAATATTTCCGATTTATCTATATTGAGTATTACCAGTAAATTTATAACCATTTAAATATCTTGATGTAGACCATTTAGTTTGATTATAATCAACATATTCAGTTATATATCTGTAATACCTGATTGTTTGAGTATGATCAAATTCTCTTTCATATCCACTATATTTATAAGAATTAGAAAGTGTATCAACTACTGATCTAGATCTTCCATTACTATATTGAACTTTAAAATAGATTGGAGCAAAATAGATGTCTCTATTTAAAGAATTATCATAATATGTAGAAACTCCATAAGTATTTTTAATTCTAACAGTAATCCTTATACGCCATACACCATTTGTTTTATATGGAGAACTAAATGAATATGTAAAGTTATTACTCTTGAATGAACTATTTTTAAATGCAGCAGCACTATTATTTGAAGAGTTGCTTAACATATCATTACCAGTCATATATATATTTGAATTACGAGAATTTAAATATGCTTGATAATCACTTGAATTAAAGTATCTTTTTGTAACTAAATAAACTGAACTTACAGATGATGGAATATCTGTTAATTGTAATTCATATGTGTAAGTTTTACCATTGTAAGCATCGCTTCTTTCAACCCAAGTTGAAGTACGATAAACTGAAGTTTCAGTTGATTGTTTATAATAACGATAATAGTTTATTCTTTCAGTTTTATTTTCAATATTATTACCTGATCTGTTTCCTTGAATCCAATCACCATAATCTTTTTCAATTTTAGCATGTTGGTAATATAATGTCTTATTAGAATTATTATTGTTATTATTAGTTGTATCACCACTAGATGTATGATTTTTAATAATTGTTGTTGTAGTTGATTTTGTTGTAGTTGATTTAGATGAAGAACCACCACCTAATGGATAATAAGCATTAGATATCCCACCAGATGTTGTTTTATAATTTGATTTAGATGTTGTTGATGGTGTTGAATAATCATCATCATCTTTTTTAGTAGTTGTTGTTTGAACATCTTTATTTACATCAGATAATAAGCAAGTACCATTGCATCCAATAGTATCAATTATATAATCAGATTCATCTCCACAAGTTAATTGAACTTTTAAAGCATATTCACTATCTAAAGTTTTAGTAACTTGAACATAACTATTTGTAGTATCACACGTATTTCCATTTTTGTCTGTAAATTCCAAAATCAATTTATTATCCAACAATTGTTTTAAAGTCATGCTCTTTGTTTCACCAATAGCACTTGGTAAATTATTTTTAGTATAATAATCTCTTGCAGCACTTTTCATTGTTTGAATATTTTCATTAAAGACTTTATCATAAAAAGTATCTAATTTAGGCATTGGAAATAACCAACAAATTAATAGTACAAATAATATTAAAAGTATTATTTTGATAATTAAATCCACCCAATTAATACCATATCTTCTTTCTTCTGTCATTTTAGACCTCAACCTCCATTTCTCGGCATTTACATTACCACTTTTTTTTATAAATGTCAACAATATTGCAAAACATATAAAAAAGTACCAATTATTGATACTTAATTATATTATTATTCATGTTTTTTTTACACCAGTTTGTTTTCTTCTTCTTTAATTAAAGTATCCAACTCTTTAAATTTTGCTTTTAACAAACGCTTTTGTTTAAACTTTGATATTTTTTCGGATCCAATACAATCTTTTAACATAATATTTGCTTCAAAATTATTTAATATATTTTCATTTTTACTATTAACTATTACTTTTCTATGCTCCATTATATTAGAATTAGGAATTTGAGTAGCAAAAAGATAATTATAATCTGGATCTCCACTTCTAAGTATAACTTCAGCATGAGCATTAATGTC
>OLOA01001396.1_pt1 | contig 24129 bp, 20 predicted proteins | sample 1672201 | NCBI WGS metagenome assembly OLOA01 (sample SAMEA3136658, study PRJEB25190) | human gut metagenome
AACGGTGCGGGAGAGCGCAACCGGGCGCAACCGGGCGCAGAAGGGCGCAGAAGGGCGCAGAAGGGCGCAGAAGGGCGCAGAACGGTGCGGGAGAGCGCAACCGGGCGCAACCGGGCGCAGAAGGGCGCAGAAGGGCGCAGAAGGGCGCAGAAGGGCGCAGAACGGTGCGGGAGAGCGCAACCGGGCGCAACCGGGCGCAGAAGGGCGCAGAAGGGGGTCTCGTCGCCTTGCAAACCCTGTGAAATTGGGCGCGCCACCTGCGCTCTGTGGTAGAGTGGAGCAGATTTGCACCGAGGCGGCCCGCGCGGCCGCCCAACGAAGGCGACGGGAGTTGTTGAAGGGGAGGCGATCGCCGACCCCATGACCGCTCGCCGACCACAGAAAGAAGACGCAACCTATGGGATTTCTCTCCAAACTGCTCACGATGGGCGAGGGCAAGCAACTGAAACGCTACCAGGCCAAAGTCGATAAGATCAACGCGCTGGAGCCGGAGTTCCAGGCGCTTTCCGATGAGGAGCTGGCCGCCAAGACGCAAGAGTTCCGCGAGCGCTACGCTGCCGGCGAGAGCCTGGACGACCTGCTGCCCGAGGCCTTCGCCGCCGTGCGCGAGGCTTCCGTGCGCACCATCGGGCTTCGCCATTTCGACGTGCAGCTCATCGGCGGCATGGCCCTAAACGAGGGGCAGATCGCCGAGATGAAGACCGGCGAGGGCAAGACGCTCGTCTCCACTCTGGCCGGCTATTTGAACGCCATTCCCGGGCACAACGTGCATATCGTGACCGTCAACGACTACCTGGCCCGGCGCGACTGCGAGTGGATGGGCCAGATCTACCGCTTCCTCGGCATGAAGACCGGCCTTATCCAGAACGGCATGCCGCCGGCGGCGAAGAAGCCCGCCTACGAGGCCGACGTCACCTACGGTACCAACTCCGAGTTCGGCTTCGACTACCTGCGCGACAACATGGTCACGCGCGGCAGCTCGCGGGTGCAGCGCGGGCACCACTTCGCCATCGTCGACGAGGTGGACTCCATCCTGATCGATGAGGCCCGCACCCCGCTCATCATCTCCGGCGCCGGCACCCAGGCCGCCGACACCTACAAGAAGTTCGCCCGGGTCATGCCCGGCCTCAAAGAGGGCGTCGACTTCGACATGGACGAGGCCAAGCGCACCATCAACGCTACGGAGAGCGGCCTTGAGAAGATCGAGGTTATGCTCGGCATCGAGAACATCTACGCCGACCCGTCCGGCCAGCTGGCGAACCACCTGCAGCAGGCGCTGAAGGCCCAGTTCCTCTTCCATCGCGATGTCGACTACGTCGTCATGGACGGCGAGGTGAAGATCGTCGACGAGTTCACCGGCCGCATCATGGAGGGGCGCCGCTACTCCGAGGGCCTGCACCAGGCGCTCGAGGCCAAAGAGCACGTGCTCGTGCGCGAGGAGAACCAGACGCTGGCCACCATCACGCTGCAGAACTACTTCCGCCTCTACGACAAGCTCTCCGGCATGACCGGTACCGCCATGACCGAGGACGCGGAGTTCCGCCAGATCTACAAGCTGCCGGTCATGGCCATTCCTCCCAATAAGCCGGTCATCCGCGTCGACGAGAACGATCTGGTGTACCGCACCATCGACGGCAAGTTCAACGCCGTGGCCGACGACATCGCCGCGCGCCACGCGAAGGGCCAGCCGTGCCTGATCGGCACCGTGTCCATCGAGAACTCCGAGAAGCTCTCGCGGCTTCTGGACAAGCGAGGCATCAAGCACGAGACGCTGAACGCCAAGCACCACGAGCGCGAGGCGCATATCGTGGCCCAGGCCGGGCGCCTCGGCGCCGTCACCATCGCCACCAACATGGCCGGCCGCGGTACCGACATCCGTCTGGGCGGCGAACCGGACATGCTCGCCGAGGACCTGTTGCGCGAGCGCGGGTTCGACGTGGACGCCCAAGAGGGCGACGAGGAGGCGCGCGGCCCCATCCCATCGGCCGCCGACCGCGCCGACGCCCTCACCCGCGCCCGCGAGATCTGCGACGCGGAGCAGGAGCAGGTGCTCGCCGCCGGGGGACTCTGCGTCATCGGCACCGAGCGCCACGAGTCCCGCCGCATCGACAACCAGCTGCGCGGCCGTTCCGGCCGTCAGGGCGACCCGGGCGTGACCCAGTTCTACCTCTCGCTGGAAGACGATCTCATGCGTCTGTTCGGCGGCTCGAAGATGGACTCCATCGCGCACATGATGGAGAAGACCAACCAAGAGGACGACATGCCCATCCAGGCCGGCATGGTGTCGAAGTCCATCGAGAGCGCCCAGCGCCAGGTGGAGTCCATGCACTTCGCCGCCCGTAAGAACGTGCTGGAATACGACGACGTCATGAACCTCCAGCGCAAGGCCATCTACGAGGAGCGCAACGCCATCCTGGACGGCAAGTCCATGACCGAGCGCATTCCCGGCATCATCCGCGACGCCGTGGACGCCATCGTGGGGGAGTGCTGCCCCGGGAATTCCGCCAGCGACGACTGGGACGTGCGCGCCATCGACCTGTGGGCCGCGAACATGACCGGCTGCAACGATTTCTCCGTGGCGAAGGTCGATCACGAGGACGAGGCGGAAAACGTCGCCGAGGCTTTGAACGACTTCCTCACCTGGATTTACGAGCAGAAGAGCGAGCAGTTGGGCCACGACCTCATGGAGAACCTCTCCGCCCAGGTGATGCTGCGCATCATCGACACGCGCTGGATGGCGCATCTGCAGGAGATGGACTACCTGAAGACCGGTATCGGTCTGCGCGCCTTCGGCCAGCGCGACCCGCTCGTGGAATACAAGAACGAGGCCTACAACGCCTTCCAGAACCTGACGAGCTCGATGTACGACGACTACCTGCGCACGCTGTTGCGCTTGGAGATCGCCGCGAAGCCCGCCCCGGAGGGCGCTCCGGCCGGCGCCGGCCGTCCGGCACCGGCGGCCCTGGCGGAGCAGGAGGACCCGCTGGCCCGCAAGATGAGCTACTCGGCGCCGGAACAGGCTCTGGAGGAGTCGAGCATCCGCGGTCGCCACGCCGCCGCGGCCCGCGCCGCCTCCGGTGTTCCCGCCGCGCCTCCGCGCCCTGCCGCCGGCAAGCCCCAGACCTACGTCAAGGACAAGGAAGACCCCTACGCCAACGTGGGCCGTAACGACCCGTGCCCCTGCGGCTCCGGCAAGAAGTTCAAGAAGTGCCACGGCCAGAACCTTTGACGCACACTCAACTAAGGTTGAGCGAAGCGGGATGCGGGGTGCCGCTCACCAAGCGAGTTCCGCAGATGGTATCGAAGGCGGTAAGTGAAAGGGAGCGAGTAGCCTCAGCGCCTTCGATACCAGCGAGGACTGTCTGAGCGACTGAGCGGTACCCCGCAGCCCGCCCCCGGTGAGTTTCAAGGAGATTTAGATCAAGGCATGGAACTGAGAGACATTCAGAAGGAGATCGAGAAGGCACAGGGACGGGTGTCCGACGCCTTCTCGTTCTTGCGCATCGAGGAGCGTCGCGACGAGCTGGCCGCGCTGGACGAGCAGACGGCCCGTCCGGACTTTTGGAACGACGCGGCGGCCGCCCAGGCGGTCTCGAAGAAGGCGGCGGGGCTCCGCGCCACCATCGAGGACTACGAGCGTGCCTGCGGGCTTCTCGATGATGCGTCGGCGGCGTGCGAGCTGGCCGGCGACGATGCGGCCTTCGCCGAAGAGGCCGAGCGCACTGCCGCCGAGCTTGCGGCGCTGCTCGACCAGCTGGAGATCGAGTCCTGGTTCTCCGGCGAGTTCGACGAGGGCGACGCCATCCTCACGGTGAACCCCGGCCAGGGCGGCCTCGAGGCCCAGGACTGGACCCGCATGCTCTACCAGATGTACGTCCACTACGCCGAGGACAAGGGCTGGAAGGTGACGGTGCTCGATCTGGTGCCCGGCGAGGGCATAGGGCTCGATCGGGCCACCATCCAGATCGAGGGCCGCTACGCCTACGGCATGCTGCGCAGCGAGATCGGCATCCACCGCCTCGTGCGCATCAGCCCCACCGACGCCAAGAAGCGTCGCCAGACCACCTTCGCCTCGGTGGAGGTGCTGCCGGTCATCGCCGACGACATCGAGGTGGACTTAAACCCCGCCGACGTGCGGGTGGACGTGTACCGCTCCAGCGGCCCCGGCGGCCAGTGCGTGAACACCACCGACTCGGCCGTGCGCCTTACCCACGAGCCCACGGGCATCGTGGTGACCTGCCAGAACGAGAAGAGCCAGCTGCAGAACAAGGAGGCCGCCTTCCGCGTGCTGCGCGCCAAGCTCTACGAGCTGGAGGAGCGCAAGCGGGCCGAGGAGCTGGACGAGCTGCGCGGCGAGCGCATGGATAACTCCTTCGGCAGCCAGATTCGCAACTACGTGCTCTTCCCATACCAGCTCGTGAAGGATCTCCGAAGCGGCGTTGAGACGGGAAATGTGGACGCCGTCCTTTCCGGCGCCCTGGAACCTTTCGTCATCGGGTATCATACGTGGAGAGTAGCCAACTCCTAGCAGCGAACGGGAAAGGGAAGCTTATGGATACTGCCGCCTTGCAGGCGAAGGCCACCGACATTCGCAAGGATATTCTGACCATGATCACGGAAGCGGGCAGCGGGCACCCGGGCGGGTCGCTCTCCTGCACCGATATCCTCACGGCGCTGTACTTCGGCGGCGTCATGGACTACAACCCGGCCGACCCGCACAAGCCCGGCCGCGACCGGTTCATCCTGGCCAAGGGGCATGCGGCGCCGGCGCTCTATGCGACGCTGGCCCACGCCGGCTTCTTCCCGATCGACGAGCTGCACACCCTGCGCAAGCTCGGCACGCGCCTGCAGGGGCATCCCGATTCCAACCTGCTGCCCGGCGTGGAGGTGTCCACCGGCTCGCTCGGCCAGGGGCTTTCCGTGGCCGCGGGCCTTGCGGCCGGCCTGCGCCTGACCGGCGAGGACGGCCTCGTCTTCACGGTGCTCGGCGATGGCGAGTGCGAGGAGGGTCAGGTGTGGGAGGCGGCCATGTTCGCCGCCCATCAGAAGCTCGGGCGCCTCGTGGCCATCATCGACAACAACGAGCTGCAGATCGACGGCTGCATCCACGACGTGTGCGATCCGGGGGATTTGGGCGAGAAGTTCGCCGCCTTCGGCTGGGACGTGCAGCGCGTCTGCGGGCACGACATCCCCGCGCTCGTCGAGCTTTTCGGCCGCATCAAGGCCGAGGCGGCCGATACGGCCCGTCCGGTGTGCGTGATCGCGCGCACGGTGAAGGGCAAGGGCGTCTCCTTCATGGAAAATCAGGCCGGCTGGCACGGCAAGGCGCCGAAGCCCGAGGAACTTGAGAAGGCTCTGGCGGAGCTGTCCGCCGACGCGGAATAGGAGGCCCGTCATGGTGAAACTCGCAAACACCGAGACCGCTGCCCAGAAGAAGGCCACGCGCGCCGCGTACGGCGCCACGCTCGCAGAGCTCGCCGCCGAGGGCGTGCCCGTCGTGGCGGTAGATGCCGACCTGACCGGCTCGACCACCACCAAGAAGCTCGCCGACGCGGGATACGCCGGGCGCCTGTTCAACTGCGGCATCGCCGAGCAGAACATGATCGACGTGGCCGCGGGCCTCTCGCTGGCCGGCAACATCGCGTTCACGGGCTCCTTCGCCGTGTTCGGCACCGGGCGCGCCTACGACCAGATCCGCAACACCGTGTGCTACTCGAACCTGAACGTGAAGATCGCCCCCACCCATGCGGGCATCTCCGTGGGCCCCGACGGCGGCTCGCACCAGATGCTCGAGGACGTCTCCCTCATGCGCGGCCTTCCCGGCATGCGCGTGCTCGTGCCCGCCGACTACGCCGCCGCCCGCGCTGCCCTGCGCCTCGCTGCCGCCACGCCGGGCCCCGTCTACGTGCGCATGGGCCGCGCCGCCGTGCCCTGCGTCTACGACGACGAGGTGGAGCTGGAACTCGGTCGCGCCTACGTGCTGCGCGAGGGGAGCGATGTCACCATCGTGGCCAACGGCGTGGAGATCCGCGAGGCGCTCGCCGCCGCCGACGCGCTGGCCGATGCGGGCATCTCCGCCGAGGTCATCGACGCGTTCTCGGTGAAGCCGCTCGATGGGGCGACCATTCTCGAATCGGTGGCGAAGACCCGTTGCGTCGTGACGGCCGAGGAGCATTCCGTCATCGGAGGCTTGGGCTCGGCGGTCTGCGAGCTTCTGGCCGGCGCCGACCCCGTGTGCGTGGAATGCGTGGCCGTGCGCGACCGTTTCGGCAAGTCCGGCGAGTTCGAGGAACTGCTCGGCTATTTCAACATTGACGCTACGGCCATTGTTGAAGCTGTGAAAAAGGTTCGTGAGCGCGCGGGCCTTTGCTAAAATACTTCAGTCTCAGTAACGAACAACCTGAACGGAGCAAGCTGTGACGAACGAACGGAACCAGGGAATTCCTGGTCATGCCGGCGCGCCGGCCCAGGGCAACAACCCGCGCGCCCGCGCGGCGGCGCCCCAGCCCGGCCACGCCCAGAAGGCGTCGATGACCTCCCAGCTGTCCCAGGCTTTGCCTATGCTCGAAGTGGACGAGATGGCCGCCCCCATGGGCGCGCCGGTCATCACCTTCGATCATGTGACCAAGACCTACCCGGCCCAGCCGAAGAAGCCCGCCTTAAGCGATGTGACCCTGCAGATCTTCGCCGGCGAGTTCATCTTCCTCGTGGGCCACTCCGGATCTGGCAAATCCACCTTCATCCGCCTGCTCACCCGCGAGATCAAGCCCACCTCGGGCAAGATCTACGTGGCTGACGAGGATCTGACCACCATGCGCAACTGGCGCGTGCCCTACCTGCGGCGCAACATCGGCTGCGTGTTCCAGGACTTCAAGCTCCTGCCGAACAAGACGGTCTTCGAGAACGTCGCCTTCGCCCTGGAGGTTATCGGCAAGAGCCGGCACGTCATCAAGACGCAAGTGCCCGAGGTGCTGCGCCTCGTGGGCCTCTCCGACAAGCTGAACAGCTATCCCGATCAGCTTTCCGGCGGCCAGCAGCAGCGCGTCTCCATCGCGCGCGCCATCGTGAACCGGCCGCCTCTGCTCATCTGCGACGAGCCCACGGGAAATCTGGATCCGCAGACCTCCCGCGGCATTATGGATCTGCTCGAGCGCATCAATCGCACGGGCACCACGGTGCTCGTGGCCACTCACGACCGCGAGATGGTCGACAACATGCGCCGTCGCGTCATCGCGCTCGACCGCGGGCATCTCACCCGCGACCAGGACCGGGGGGTGTACGGCTTCGATGTCTAGTCTCTTCTACTTCTTCAAGGAGTCGCTCCAGGGCTTCGCGCGCAACCTCTCCACGACGCTCGGCTCCATCATCACCATCTTCCTGTCGCTGCTCATCATCGGCGTGTTCCTCGTGGGCGGCACCATTGTGGAGCGCCTCGTGTCCTCCATCGAGGACGAGGTCTCCATCACCGCCTACGTGGCCGACGATGCGCCACAGGAGTCCATCGACGCCGTCACCGCGATGATCCAGGGCATGGACGGCGTGGAAAGCGTCGGCTTCACCACCAAGGAGCAGGCGCTGGAGAACTTCAGCAACTCCATGACCACCAACCCCGAGATCATCGAGCAGCTGGACGGAACGAACCCGCTGCCCGCCTCCATCGACGTGAGCCTCGCCGACCCGCAGAAGGTCGACGAGATCGCCGCCGCCATCGAGGCCGACGAGACGTTCCGCTCCATCTGCGACGAGCCCGACAACCCGGCCGATTCGCTGAAGTACGGCCAGAAGACGGTGGACCGCCTGTTCTCGGTGACCAAGTACGTGCGCTATTTGGGCGTGGCCCTGGTGCTGCTGCTCGTGTTCATCGCGCTCGTGTTCATCAACAACACCATTCGTCTGGCCATCATGGCCCGGCGCAAGGAGATCGCCATCATGCGTCTGGTGGGCGCGTCCAACGGGTTCATCCGCGGGCCCTTCCTCATGGAGGGCGCCCTGCACGCCCTTATCGGCTCGCTTCTGGCCGTGGGCGTCCTGCAGGTGCTGCGCATGTACGGCATCCCGAAGCTGCAAAGCGCCCTGTCCTTCCTCTCGCTGGACGTCTCGGGCAACACCTACATCATGATCTACATCGTGCTGGTGGTAGCCGGTCTCGTAATCGGCCTTCTCGGCTCCGCTTTCGCCATGAGGCGGTACCTGAAGGTGTAGAATCTTCCTTAAAGGTTTGGAACGTCGGCGCGACCCCCGAGGGGGTCGCGCTTTTCAGATTGACGGAGTCACGTGCAAGGAGCGGCCATGGCCAAAGAACGCAACGGGCGGCATCTCACCCCCAACCCCCGGGCCCGCAGCGAGCGGCGGGTCGATCAGGCGACGAGCCACGGTCTGCTCCGCGTGTTCCTCGCGGTCATCCTCGTCGCCGTCTCCTTCGTCGGGGGCTTCGCCCTGCGCAGCCAGACCGAGCTGGTGGCGAGTTGGGGCATCCCGGTTTCCGATGGCGAGCGGGAGGCGCTTGCGGCTGCGGCGGCCAACAACACCTTCGAGTCCGTCTCGGCCCGGGTGGGCGATGTGGAGGACATCCTCTCCACGTACTCCATGGACGAGATCGACCTTACGGCGGCCACCTATTCCATGCTCGACGACTTGATGAAGTCCACGGGCGACCCCTACGCCACCTACTACAACCCCGATCTGTACAACACCTACATCAAGGAGACCACCGAGCGCAGCTACGCCGGCATCGGCGTGGTGTTCGCCGACTACAACGGGCGCGCCTACGTGTCGGATGTCTTCGAGGGCTCCGAGGCCGAGGCCAAAGGCGTGCAGCAGGGCGACTTCCTCACCTCCATCGACAGCGAGGACGTATCGGCCTGGTCGATGACCGAGGTGGTGAACGCGCTGGCCAAAGACGAGGGCGCGACGGTGTCGGTGACCTGGATGCGCCCGGCGAGCCTGGACGCCCAGACCGGCGAGCAGTTCACCACGACGCTCACTTGCAAGGTCTACGAGGAGGCGAACCTCACCACCGCGCTTTCCGACGGCGTGGGCGTCGTGAAGGTGCGCCAGATCTCGAGCAACGCCGCGGAGCTGGTGGACCAGGCGACGAAATCGCTCATCGAGCAGGGGGCCGGGGCCATCGTGCTCGATCTGCGGGACAACGCCGGCGGATACCTCACCCAGGCCGTCGATATCGCGAGCCTGTTCGTGAACTCCGGCGTCCTCGTGCAGATTCAGGGCAACGATGGGCCGGCCACCACCAAATCGGCCGCGGGCGACGCGCCGTACAAGGACGTGCCGCTTGTCGTGGTGGTGAACCGCTACACGGCCGCCGCCGCCGAGGTGCTCGCCGCGTCGCTGCAGGACAACGAGCGGGCCGACGTGGTGGGGGAGACGAGCATGGGCAAGGGCTCGGTGCAGGTGGTGCGCGAGCTGGACTTCGGCGGGGCTGTGCGCTACACCGCTGCCTACTACCTCACGCCCCAGGGCGAGCCCATCGACAACGTGGGTATCGTGCCCCAGGTGGGGGTGGTAAACGGCGAGGGGGAGGATGGAGCGGACTCCCAGCTGGCCACCGGCATCGACATCGCCCGCTCGCTCATTCCGGCGGCCTAGGATCGGCCGCGCAACGTGCACGGGCGCCTTCGCGTCTCGTAAGGGAAGGGAGATAGGGTGAGCCGCAACAGGAAGCACACGCGCCGCCGCCCCAAGGCGAATCCCCGGGGCGTTCTCACCGTGAGCGCCGGCGGCTTCGGTTTCGTGCAGACGGCCGAGGGGGAGTACTTCATCCCCGCCTCGGGCCTCGCCGGCGCCTTCGACGGCGATCTGGTGGAAATCGCGCCTCTGCGGGCCGGGGCATCGAAGGGGCGGCGAGTCGCGGATGACGACGGGGATATGACAGGTCGTCCCGCCGCCCGGGTGCTCTCGGTCGTCGACCGGGCCCACGACACGCTGGTGGGGCGCTACGAGGTGGCCGAGCCCTTCGGGGTGGTGGTCCCCGCCGATCCGCGCATTCCCTACGACGTGTTCACCATGCGCGCCGAGTCGCCCGAGGTGCCCGACGGGGCGCTCGTGCGCGTGCGCATCGCCCAGTTCCCGACGCGCCGCAGCGCCGCCACGGGCTTTGTGGAAGAGGTGCTCGCCGATACCTCCGACGCGCCGGGGGCCGGCATCGACCTCATCGTCGGCCGCCACAAGCTGGAGACGGTGTTCTCGGAGGGGGCTCTGGCTGACGCGGCCGCGGCGACCTTGGATGCGGAGGGGGCCCTGGCCGCCGGCTACCGCGATTTGCGCGACCGCTTCACCTTCACCATCGATCCGGCCGACGCCAAAGATTTCGACGATGCGCTGTCCTTGGATTATCTGGAAGGGGAGGGGCTGTGGCGGCTCGGCGTGCACATCGCCGACGTGAGCCACTACGTGCCCTGGGGCTCCTCGGTCGATTTGGACGCGCGTCGGCGCGCCACGAGCGTGTATCTGGCCGACCGCGTCATCCCCATGCTGCCCCCGGCTCTTTCCGACGAGCTGTGCTCGCTCGCGCCCGGCGCCGAGCGGCGCTCCATGACGGCCGACCTGTTCCTGAGCGATGAGGGAGAGCTCGTGCGCTTCTCGCTGTATCCGGCCCTCATCCGCTCGGACGCGCGCCTTTCCTACGGCGAGGCCGACGACATCCTCGTCGACTACAAGGCCGCCATCGCCGCCGGGGGCGATATTGCCTGGCGGCTCGTGGAATGCTCGCGGCTCGCCCGCGCCCGGGAGGCGGCCCGCGCCCGGGCCGGCGGCATCGACTTCGCCACGACCGAGGCCAAGGTGATCCTCGATGCGGAGGGACGGCCGACCGACATCGCGCTGCGCCGCAAGACCGACGCCACGCGCCTGGTGGAGGAGGCCATGATCCTGGCCAACGAGACCGTGGCCGGCTACCTGGAGCGGCGCGGCTTTCCCTGCCTGTACCGCGTCCACGAACCTCCGGCCTCCGATGCCTTGGGCTCGCTCATTCCCGTGTTCCAGGAGTTCGATTGGTTCGAAAGGCCCATGGAGGCGCGTCTGGTGGCGGGAGATCCGAAGGTCATCCAGGAGATTTTGACGGCAAGCGCGCCCCGCAGCGAGGGGGAGCTCGTCAGCTCGCTTCTGCTGCGGGCCATGAAAAGGGCCGACTACCGGCCCGAGAACCAGGGCCATTACGGGCTTGCCAGCGAGGCGTACTGCCATTTCACGAGCCCCATCCGCCGCTACCCCGATTTGGTGGTGCACCGTATGCTGCGCGCCGCGCTCACGCGCCGTCCGGAGAAATTCGACCAGGAGGTGGCGGCGCTTCCCTGGATCGCCGAGCACTCCTCGGCCATGGAGCGGGTGGCCGAGGCGGCGGCCCGCGAGTCCCAGGAGCTGAAGATGGTCGAGTACCTGGCCGCATTCGTGGGCCAGTCCTTCTCGGCCGTGATTTCCGGCGTGGCGGCCTGGGGACTCTACGTGCGCCTCGATTGCACGGCCGAGGGCATCCTTCCCGTGCGGGCCTTGGGCGACGAGTACTTCGTCTTCGACCCGGTGCGCTACACGCTTGTGGGCGACGAGTCGGGGAAGGTCTACCGGCTGGGCCAGCGCGTCGCCGTCACGCTGAAGAGCGCCGACGCGACCACCGCCTCCCTGGAGTTCGTGCTGGCCGGTAGCCGTTAAGGGCCGAGGAGCCGGCCTCGCAGGGCGCCTGCCGCAGATGACCGCAGCTTAACAGGTCGTCAAGGGGTCATCGTCGGATGGGCTCATCGCGAGGCGGCGACGGCTGCGGCACGGTATGGTGGATGCACGCGCAAGACCCGATGAAGGGAGATTCACCATGAGTTTCATCGATAAGATGAAGGAAGCCGGCGAGGACATCAAGGAGGCGTTCCAGGACGGCGCCCACGATTTGGCCGATAAGGCGGGCGACCTGAAGGACGCCGCTGCCGAGAAGGCCGCCGACTTGAAGGATGCTGCCGCCGAGAAGGCCGGCGATCTGAAGGACGCCGCCGCCGACGCCGCCGAAAAGGCCAAGGATGCGGCCGATACCGCCAAGGAGAAGGCTGCCGATGCCGCCGATGCCGCCAAGGACAAGGCTGACGACGCCAAGAAGGCCGCCGAGGACAAGTAACGCGCCGGACGCTCCGGGCCACAGTGTTCGGGGCGCTTGGATGGAAAAGGGAAAGCCCGCTGCTTGGAAATCCCCGAGCAGCGGGCTTCTCTGTTCTGTTAGCATGATCTCTCGTGAAAAATCAGCGGTCGTGCTCGTCGGGGCGCGGCTCGTTTAAAGGAGACGTTATTGGAACGTGAGCGATTCGGCAGCCGTCTGGGGTTCATCCTCATCTCCGCTGGCTGCGCCATAGGCCTCGGCAACGTCTGGCGCTTCCCCTACATCACCGGCGAGTACGGAGGCGCGGCCTTCCTCGTCATGTACCTGGTCTTTCTGGTGGTCTTGGGCCTGCCCATCATGGTCATGGAGTTCGCTGTGGGCCGCGGTTCCCAGCGCTCCATCGCCCGCGCCTTCAACGTGCTGGAGCCGGCGGGCACTCACTGGCACAAGTACAAGTGGGTGGGCATCGCCGGGTGCTATCTGCTCATGATGTTCTACACCACGGTGGCCGGGTGGATGCTTGCCTACGTGCCGAAGTTCGCCTCCGGGCAGTTCGTGGGGGCCGACTCGCAGGCCACCTCGGCCGTCTTCGACGCGATGCTGGCCTCGCCGGTGGAATGCGTCTTCTGGATGGTAGTGGTGTGCGTCGTCTCCATCCTCATCTGCTCGCTGGGGGTGCAAAAGGGCGTGGAGCGCATCACCAAGGCCATGATGCTCGCCCTGCTCGCCATTTTGGGGGTGCTCGTGGTGCGCGCGCTCACCCTTCCGGGGGCGGCCGACGGCGTGGCCTTCTACCTGCTGCCGGACTTCTCGAAGATCTTCGGTAGCCCGGATATGTTCTTCGAGGCGGCCTACGCGGCCATGGGCCAGGCCTTCTTCACCCTGTCCATCGGCATGGGCTCCATGACCATTTTCGGCAGCTACATCGACAAGCACCGCTCGCTCATGGGCGAGGCGGCCACGATCGGCGTGCTCGACACCGGCGTTGCCCTGGCCACGGGGCTCATCATCTTCCCAGCCTGCTTCGCCTTCGGCGTGGCGCCGGACTCGGGCCCCGGGCTTGTGTTCATCACGCTGCCGAGCGTGTTCGAACAGATGTGGGGAGGACAGGTGTGGGGCACGCTGTTCTTCGTGTTCATGTCATTCGCGGCGCTTTCCACGGTCATCGCCGTGTTCGAGGGCATTCTGAGGTTCTCGATGGACCAATGGGGATGGTCGCGCAAGCGGGCCGTCACGGTGAACCTCATTGCCATCCCGCTGCTGTCGCTGCCCTGTGCGCTCGGGTTCAACGTGCTTTCGGATGTGGTCATGCCGGGAGTGGGCGACATCCAGACGGTGGAGGACTTCCTTGTGTCCAGCAACATCATGCCCTTGGGCTCGCTGGTCTACGTGCTGTTCTGCGTGTCCCGGCGCGGCTGGGGCTGGAAGAACTTCCTTGCCGAGGCCAATGAGGGCGAAGGGCTCAAGTTCCCTCGGTGGCTGCGCCTGTGGATGCGCTTCGGCGTGCCGGTGCTCGTGGTCATCATCCTCATCATGGGCTGGGTGCCCATCGTCAGCTCCTGGATGTGAGCAAAGCGACTGGTGCCTGAGGCAAACTCGGGTATTTGTGCGTTTAGGGATTGCTGGTTTTCGGGTATTCGTGCGCCGACGACAAACTTTTTTGAAAAAATGGTCACAAAATCGAGTTTTGGTTTTTTATGAGGCGCTCTTTGCGATCATGGAGGCAGCTTTTTACGCAAAACGTCATCTGGAAGGCCTTGGAAAATGCTGATCCAGCCGTTTGACCTTGAACCTCAAACCCAGAAGTCGATTTTGTGACCAAAATAATGAAAGAAATTGTCAGGGCGGCAGTGTGGGGCACTCGATGTCGTAAACTATAAGGAACATTTTAACGAAACGGCCCGACGGCCGTTGCTGACGGGCGCCGTCGCCCATGATTTTGAAGGAGTGCCCGATGGGCTTTTTCGATCGCATCAGCGAGGGGCTTTCCCGCTCGCGCGACAAGTTCAAGGAGTCGATGAACGTCCTTTTGGACCGTGGACCCGATTTGGACGAGGAGTTCTGGGAGGGCTTGGAAGAGACGCTCATCCTGTCGGATGTGGGCGGGGCGGCGGCCAGCGACATCGTGGAGAACCTGCGCGACCAAGCCACCCGCAAGGCGCTGCCCGACGCCTATGCGGTGCTCGACCTCTTGAACGACGAGATCGCCGGTGCCTTCACGGAGCCCGGGGCCGACATCTTCGGCGGCGATGAGGCGGTCGTGCTATTCGTGGGCATCAACGGCACGGGCAAGACCACCACCGTGGGCAAGCTCGCCAAGGCGGAAACCGATGCGGGTCGCGCGGTCATCCTGGGCTCGGCCGACACCTTCCGCGCCGCCGCCATCGAGCAGCTTGAGGTGTGGGCGCGCCGCGCCGGAGTGGAGATGGTCACCCGCGAGCGCGGAGCCGATCCGGCGAGCGTGTGCTACGACACGCTGGAGCGCGCCGAAGCGACCGGTGCCGAGCTCGTGCTCATCGACACGGCCGGGCGCCTGCACACCTCCGCCGACCTCATGCGCGAGTTGGAGAAAGTAGTGAACGTGGTGCGCAAGCGCTCGAAGCTGCCGGTGTACACGGTGCTCGTCATCGACGCCACCACGGGTCAGAACGGCCTGCAGCAGGCCCGCGAGTTCAACCGCGCGCTGGATTTGGACGCCCTTATCGTCACGAAGCTCGATGGCACGGCCAAAGGCGGCATCGCGCTGGCCGTGAGCCACGAGCTGGGGCTGCCCATCGTGAAGATCGGCGTGGGCGAGGGCATCGACGACTTGCGCGACTTCGACGCCCGCGAGTTCGCCTCGGCGCTCGTCGGCACTTTCGACGAGCGCTTCGATGCGGACGAGGACGGCCTGCGCGGCGAGAACGCCAAGGAGGCGGCCGTCACGGCCGGCGAGCGCCGTCGGGACGTGCTGGAGGGCGCGCCGGCGTGCGCGGCCGAGGCCGAGAAGGCGGTCGAGGGGTCTGCCGGGGAGACGGTCGAGGACGCGACCGTGGAGGCCCTCGCGGAGATTGAGGATGGCGAAGCGCCCGTGGTGGACGCGCAGGGCGATGCGGAAGAGGCCTTCGCCGATGCCGCGGAGGAGGCGGCAGCCGAGCCCGACAATGCCGATCTGCTGGAAGCCGCTTTGGGCCGGCGCACCCACGACACCCTCGTCCTGGAAACCGAGGAGGATACCTCCGCCGGTCTTGAGGCCGCCGAGCTGACGGAGCTCGACCGCAACGCCGAGGCCGTTGCGGAGGCGGCCGAGGAAGGCGTCTTCGATGATGTCCCCTTCACCGACGACGAGCTGGCCGAGCTCGCCATGGCTGCCGCTGATGAAAACGCCGAGGGCGAGCCTGAGCCCGAGCCCGAGCCGGCCCCCGAACCTGAAAAGAAAAGCTTCTGGAAGCGCCTGTTTGAATAGATAAGGAACCCCCATGCTCGAGAACCTCTCCGAACGCCTTCAGGGCATCTTCTCCGGCCTGCGCAGCAAGGGCCGCCTGACCGAGGACGACATCAACGCTGCCATGCGCGAGATCCGCCTGGCACTCTTGGAGGCCGATGTCAACTTCAAGGTAGTGAAGAACTTCGTCGCCCGCACCAAGGAGCGCTGCCTTTCCGCCGACGTGCTGGACTCGCTCACCCCGGCCCAGAACGTCGTGAAGATCGTGCTCGACGAGCTGACCGAGCTGCTCGGCCGCACCGATTCCCGGCTCGTGCTCTCAAGCCGCATCCCCAATGTCATCATGCTCGTGGGCCTGCAGGGCTCCGGCAAGACCACGGCGGCGGCCAAGCTCGCCTACCGGCTGAAGCAGGAGAATCACTCGCCGCTGCTCATCGCCGGCGACGTGTACCGTCCCGCGGCGGCCGACCAGCTGCAGACCTTGGGCGACGAGATCGGTGTGCGGGTCTACCGCGGCGACGGGCGCGATCCGGTGGCCATCGCGCGCGAGGGCATCCAGGACGCCATCGACAACCTGCGCGACGTGGTCATCATCGACACGGCGGGCCGTCTGCACGTGGACGCCGACATGATGGAGGAGGCCCAGGCCATCAAGGACGCCACGCACCCCGATCAGATCCTCATGGTGGTGGATGCCATGACCGGCCAGGACGTCGTGAACGTCGTGGAGGCCTTCGCCGAGTCGGTCGACTTCGACGGCGTCATCATGTCGAAGATGGACGGCGACGCCCGCGGCGGCGGCGCCCTTTCCATCCGCGAGGTTACCGGCAAACCCATCAAGTTCATCTCCTCGGGCGAGAAGCCCGATTCCCTGGAGGTCTTCCACCCCGACCGCATGGCCAAGCGCATCCTCGGCATGGGCGACGTCGTCTCGCTCATCGAGAACGCCGTGCGCGTGCAGCAGGCCGAAGAGGAGGAACTGGAGGCCGAGCGCATGATGCGCGGCCAGCTCACCTTGGATGACTTCCTCATGATGAACAAGCAGGTGCGCAAGATGGGCGGCGTCTCCAAGCTCATCAGCGCGCTGCCCGGCGGCGACAAGGCGCTCGGCTCCGGTCAGGTTGATGAAGGGGCACTCGACGCCATGGAGGTCATCATCAACTCCATGACCAAGGCCGAGCGCGCCAAACCGGAGCTTCTGAACGGCAGCCGCCGCGCCCGTATCGCCAAGGGCGCCGGGGTTACCGTCACCGACGTGAACCAGATGATGAAGAAGTTCAACGAGACGAAGAAGATGGTGAAGCAGGCCACCGCCGGCATGGAGCAGCAGGCCTCGCGCAAGGGCAAGAAGGGGAAGAAGGGCAAGCGCCGCCGCGGCCTGGGTATTCCGGGCATGGGCGGCATGTCCATGAGCGACCTCAAGAAGATCCAAGATATGATGGGACAGTAGTTTCTCCGCTGTTGACGGCCGAGACGCCCCTCTGGACGCTGTCGCGGGGTGGGGCTCCGTGCTCAAACAGCAATGGAGTGCACCGTATCGCCGCGGTTTGGAAGGTGATGCGCGCACTCCATTGAACTGCGCGCGGAACCCCGCCCCGCGACAGCGTCCCGCATTGGCGGGGTGCCGGCTATTTACCTTTCGCATCGGCCGTTCGTCTTACGAATCGAAATTCCGTAACACTGGTGGCTCGCCTATGGTATTGTTACGCATTGAAGAGACGTAACACCAACAGGAGGAGAAGCCATGGCCCTGACGAGAAGGAACTTCGTGCGTGCAGCGGGACTTGCCGGAGCGGCGGGGAGCGGCGCGCTTTTGGCGGGGTGCGCACGGGGAGCGGCAGACTCGGGCGCGAACGAACCTGTGGCTGCCGGCGCGGCGGGTGCCGGCGTCGGTCCCGACGGCGTAAGCCAGGTGGTAATCACCATGACGCCCTCCTCGGAACCGGCCGCCGGTTTCGATCCGCTCGTGGGGTGGGGGGCCGGCGAGCACGTGCACGAGCCGCTCATCCAATCGACGCTCATCGCCACGGACAACAACCTCGCCTTCGTGAACGATCTCGCCACCGATTACGGCTGCTCCGAGGACGGCCTCACCTGGACGTTCCATATCCGCGAGGGCGTGATGTTCACCGACGGCGTGCCGCTCACGGCCGAGGACGTGGCCTTCACCATCAACGGAATCGTGAACGGCGAAGCGGCCGAAGCGGATCTGTCCATGGTGGACGAGGCGCGGGCCGTTGACGCCATAACCTGCGAGATCGCCATGAAGCGCCCGAACAATGCGCTGCTGTACACGCTCGCCGTGGTGGGCATCGTGCCGGCCCACGCCTACGGGCCCGATTACGGTGAGCACCCCATCGGCAGCGGCCGCTATATGCTGGAGCAGTGGGATCGCGGCCAGCAGGTGATCCTGCGCGCCAACCCCGACTATTACGGCGAGAAACCGCTCATGGACCGCGTTGTAGTGCTGTTTATGGAAGAGGACGCGTCGTTGGCCGCCGCCCAGTCGGGCACGGCGGACGTGGCCTACACCTCGGCGGCGCTGGCCGGGGCGGTTCCCGCGGGTTACACGCTGCTCAACTGCGCTTCGGTGGACTCCCGCGGCATCTCGCTGCCCTGCAACCCCGCTGGCACCGATGTGACCGTGGAAGGCGACATGGTCTACGCCGGCGGCAACGACGTCACGAGCGATATCGCCGTGCGGCGTGCGCTCAATTACGGCATCGATCGCGTGCGCATGATTGAGCACGTGCTGGCCGGCTTCGGCCGGGCGGCCTACTCGGTGGGCGACGGCATGCCCTGGTCGAGCGATGCCATGCGCGTGGAAACCGACGTCGCGGCGGCCGAGCGCCTGCTGGATGCGGCCGGCTGGGCCCGAGGCGACGACGGGATGCGCGCCCGGGACGGGCTGCCCTGCGCTTTCGACCTGTACTACGCCGCCGGCGATTCTACGCGCCAGGCTTTGGCCTACGACTTCGCCGATCAGGCGACGGCCCTCGGCATCGCTGTCGAGCCGAAGGGGGCCAGCTGGGACGACATCTACCTGCGGCAGTACGCCGATCCGGTGCTGTGGGGCTGGGGTTCCAACTCGCCGGTGGAGCTGTTCGAGCTCACCTACTCCACCGGTTGGGGCAACTACGCCCAGTACATGAACGACACGGTGGACGCGAACTTGGAAGCGGCCCAGGCGGCCCGCACGGTGGAGGAGTCCTATCCCTTCTACCGGGCCGCCCAGTGGGATGCGGCCACTGAGACTGGCGTGGCGCCGGAGGGAGCGGCCACCTGGGTGTGGCTCGCCAACGTGGATCACTTGTACTTCGAGCGCGAGGGCTTGAAGGTGGCCGAGCAGAAGCCGCATCCCCACGGGCACGGGTGGTCTTTGGTGAACAATATCGACCAGTGGTCTTGGAGCTAAAACTATGTTGAACATCGTCGGACGCGAGCTTTGGGCAGTGCTCAGTCGCTCAGACAGTCCTCGCTGGTATCTAAGGCGACATGATTGCCTTTTCCCGTACTCGCTGCGCCTTCGATACCATCTGCGGAACTCGCTTTGTGAGCACCGCCCAAAGCTCGCTGCTGCGAGAGTAATGGGGTTGTGCCATGGCTAGGTACGTTGTGTCGCAGCTTGGGCGGTTCCTGCTGTTGATGGTGGCGGTGGCGGTGGTGACGTTCGCGCTGGTCAGTCTCTCGCCGGTGGATCCTCTGCAGGCCAACGTGGGGCAGGCGGCGCTCATGTCCATGAGCGAGGAGAAGCGGGCGGCGCTGGCGGCCTACTGGGGAGCCGACACGCCCATGTTCGAGCGCTTCCTCGCTTGGGCCGGCGACCTTCTGCATGGCGATTTGGGAATGTCCCTGCGCTACAACGCGCCCGTGGCCGAGGTCATCGCCTCGCGGGCGGCCAACTCGCTCGCCCTCATGGGGGTGGCGTGGGTCGCCTCCGGCGTGCTCGGTTTCGTCCTGGGCGTGGCGGCGGCCCTGCGCGAGGGGCGGCTGCTCGATCGCTTCGTGCGCGGCTACTGCTTCGTTCTGGCCGCCTCGCCGACGTTTTGGGTGGGGCTGCTTTTGCTCATGGTGTTCTCCGTGTGGCTCGGGTGGTTCCCCCTCGGCTTCTCGGTGCCCGTGGGAGTGGCGGCCGTCGATGTCACCTTCGCCGATGCGCTGCATCACATGGCGCTGCCGGCCATCACGCTATCGGTGGTGGGGGTGGCCAACGTGGCGCTGCACACCCGGGCCAAGGCCATCGATGTGCTGAACAGCGACTACGTCCGCTTCGCCCGGGCCCGCGGCCTCACGCGGCGCGAGGCGCTCATCCGCCACGGCTTGCGCAATCTGGCGCTCCCGGCCATCACGCTCCAGTTCTCCCAGATCGCCGAGATCTTCGGCGGCTCGGTGCTCGTGGAAGAGGTGTTCAGCTATCCCGGCCTCGGCCAGGCCGCCGTCACGGCCGGCCTCGGGGGAGACGTGGCCCTGCTCGCCGGCATCGCCCTTGTGTCGGCGGCGCTCGTGTTCACAGGGAACTTGGCCGCGAACCTCATCTACGGCCTGGTGGATCCTCGTATGCGCCCGGTGCGTCGGCAGAAGGAGGTCGCTGATGACTGATGCGGTTTTTGCCAACCAACCCCCCGTGCTCTCGGCGCCGCGGCGCCTTCGGTTGCCCAATCGCCGCCGCGCCTTCGCTCTCGCCCTGGGCGGGGCGCTGCTGCTGGCTGCCGTTGTGGTGGCCGGTCTCATGGCGGGGCCGGCCGCCCAGGCGACCGATTTCGCCGCCAAGAGCCTGCCCCCTTCGCTTTCGCACCCGTTCGGCACCGACTGGATGGGCCGCGACATGCTCCTGCGCACGTTGGCCGGCCTTTCCACCAGCGTGCTCGTGGGCCTCATGGCGGCTGTGGCCTCCTCGCTCATCGCGCTCGCGCTGGCGGCCGCGGCGGCGCTGGGCCCCCGCTGGGCCGACCATGCGGTCAGCTGGCTCATCGACCTCATGATGGGCATTCCCCACATCGTGCTGCTCATCCTCATCTCCTACGCTTTGGGCAAGGGGTTCTGGGGCGTCACCATCGGCGTGGCCCTCACGCACTGGCCGAGCCTCGCCCGCATCCTGCGCGCGGAAATACTCCAGTGCGCATCCTCCGATTTCGTCGCGGCCGCCGCCCGTCTCGGTGCGGGCCGGCTCGCCATCTCCGCACGGCACATGGTGCCCTATGTGCTGCCGCAGTTCGTCGTGGGGCTCGTGCTGCTGTTTCCCCACGCCATCCTTCACGAGGCGGCCATCACCTTCCTCGGCTTCGGGCTGCCGCCGGAGATGCCGGCCATCGGCATCATCCTCTCCGAGGCCATGGGCTACCTGTCGGCGGGGCTGTGGTGGCTCGCGGTGTTCCCGGGGCTGGCGCTTGTCGTCTGCGTCATGTTGTTCGATGTGGTGGGAACGAGCCTGCGCAAGCTCGTCGATCCGGCCTACGCCCAGGAATAGGAGGGGAGTATGGAAGAGAAGCCTGCCGTCGCCCACGAGGCCGTCGATCACGGTGCTCAGCCGGTGCATCATCACCACTCCCACGCGGCCACGTCGCGCCACGGGCACGGCCATCACCTGCTGACGGTGGAGGACCTCTCCGTGTCGTTTCTCATGTACGATGAAGAAGCGGCGGCGACGAGGGCGCAAGGGGATTCGCGCGCAGATCGGGGACGGCTGGGGCGCTATTTGGACGTGCCCCAGCGGGAAGTGGAGGTCATCCGCTCCCTGAGCCTTTCCGTGCACGAGGGGGAGATCGTCGCCGTGGTGGGCGCCTCGGGCTCGGGCAAGACGCTTCTGGCCGACGCGGTGCTGGGCCTGTTCGAGTCCAACGCGCTCGTGCGCGGGCGCATCTGGTTCGACGGCCGTCCCATGGACGCGGCGGCCCTGGCCGCCGAGCGCGGGCGCGGCATTGCCCTTGTGCCCCAATCGGTGGCAAGCCTCGATCCGCTCATGCGGGTGGGGCGCCAAGTGGAAGGCATGCCGCGGGGACGCGGTGCGGCCCGTCGCGCCGATGCCGCCCGCCGCCGCGCCCGGCGCGCCGAGTTGTTCGCCCGCTACGGCCTTGCCGAGGAGGTCGCGCGCCTGTACCCCCACGAGCTCTCCGGCGGCATGGCCCGACGCGTGCTTCTGTGTTGCGCGCTCATGGACGCGCCAAAGCTCATCATCGCCGACGAGCCCACGCCCGGCCTCGATCTGTCGCTGGCCCAGGCGGCGCTCGCGGATTTCCGCGCCTTTGCCGACGCTGGCGGCGGCGTCATGCTCATCACCCACGACATCGAGCTGGCGCTCACCGTGGCCGATCGCGTCGCCGTCTTCCGCGACGGCACGGTGGTGGAGGAGACCTCGGTCGCCGCCTTCGCCTCGCCCGATACCCTGGGCCACCCCTTCACCCGTCAGCTCTGGCACGCCCTGCCCGAGCATGGATTTGTCGTGCCCACCGAAGGAGGTCCGCTATGCTAGAAGGCCGGCACCTCTCCGTCGCCTTCGACGGTCGTCCCGTTCTCGATGACGTCTCCCTCGCCGTTGCCCCCGGCGAGCGCGTGCAGCTGGCCGCGCCCTCCGGCACCGGTAAGACGACGCTCTGCCGCGTGCTGGCGGGCTATCTGGCGCCCCGGACGGGCGAGGTGCTCGCCGATGGCTCCCCGCTGCCGAGGCGTGGCCCGTGCCCGGTGCAGCTCATCGGGCAGCATCCGGAGCTGACGTTGGATCCGCGCATGCGCATGGCGGCGAGTCTCGCCGAATGCGGCGCAAGCGAGGAGGAGCTGGGCCGTCTGCGGGAGCTTTTGGGCATCCGCGACGCATGGCTCTCGCGCTATCCCCACGAGCTGTCCGGCGGCGAGCTGCAGCGCTTCTGCATCGCCCGGGCCCTCGGCGCGCACCCGAGCTATCTCATCGCCGACGAGGTCTCCACCATGCTGGACGCCGTGACCCAGGCGCAGATCTGGCGGGCGCTCGTCGCCGAGGCCGAGGCGCGCGCCATGGGCCTCATCTTCGTCTCCCATTCCCCGGCCCTGGCCTCCCGCCTCGCCACCCGCGTGGTGGAGTTGCCAGCCGTTCCGGGTGCCGTCCGTGGATAGTTCGTGGATGGGCGCTTGCCTTTCCTGCGCTCAAGCCGTAATATAAGCAATTGCTGTTTTCGCCGCACTGTGCGAGCAGTGCTTGCGTATAGAGAATGAAAGTACAAGAAGGAGTTCCATTTCATGGCAGTCAAGATTCGCCTCGCTCGCCACGGCGCCAAGAAGCGCCCGTACTACCGCATCGTCGTCGCCGATTCCCGCTCTCCGCGCGACGGCCGCTTCATCGAGGAAGTGGGCCGCTACAACCCCTGCACCCATCCGCACCTGATCCAGTTCGACATGGAGAAGGTCGACCGCTGGATCGCCGACGGCGCCCAGCCCACCGATCGCGTCGCGAAGCTGCTGACGATCGCCCGCGAGAACGCCTAGCACCATGGCCGATCTCACGGAAGACCTCGCCGGCCTTACCGACGCCATCGTCCGTCCGCTCATCGACGAGCCCGATGCCCTGGACATCACGGCCGCCGAGACCGAGGACGGCAACATCATGGTGGAGATCCGCGTGGCCGCCGACGATGCCGGCAAGGTCATCGGCCGTCAGGGCCGGGTCATCAAGTCCATCCGCACCCTGGCCCGCGCCGCCGCGTCGAAGTCGGGCAAGCTGGTCGATGTGGAGCTCATCGACTAAATGCGCGGCTGGATGTCCATCGCCTATCTGGCGAAACCGAAGAATTTGAACGGAGGGCTCGTCGCACGAGGTGCGTCGGGCCTTCCCTTTGTGCTGCACCCCGGTCTCACGCTGGCCGTCGTGCCGCCTCAGCTGGACGCGCCCCGCACGCTCACCGTGAGTGAGGTGACGGAACGGGCCGAGAACGAGGCGCTCGTTTTCTTCGACGAGGTGTCCGATCTGAGCAGTGCCGAGCTTCTTGCCGGCTGCGAGCTTCTGGCTCGCGAGGAGGACATCGACGCCTCGGTGTTGGTAGAGGCCGAGGCGCTGCCCGCCTGGGAGGGCTGGTCGGTGCACGACGAGCGCGCGGGATACGTGGGCGAGGTCGTGGAAGTCGCCGAGCGCGCGACCCAGCCTTTGCTCACGGTGCGCCGCGCCGAGGGGGGAGAGGCGCTCATCCCGCTGGTGAACGAGTTCATCGTCGAAGTGGACGAGGACGGCCGCCGCATCGACGTGTCCCTGCCCGCCGGTCTGCTCGATCTGTAGGACGCCCCGCGCGTCGTCTTCTTTCCGCCCGTCCGCGCCACCCATCGACAGGGGATCCCATGCTCATCGAAACCCTCTCCACGTTCCCGCATATGTACGACTCGGTTATGGGCGAGTCCATGATGAAGCGCGCCCAGGAGAAGGGCATCTTGGAATTTCGCGCCCACGACCTGCGCGATTGGACCCACGACCGCCACCGCACCACCGACGACGACCCCTACGGCGGCGGCGCCGGCCTCGTCATGAAGTGCGACCCCATCTTCGAAGCGGTAGAAGCCATCCTGGGGAAAGACGTCGTGGAGGCAAAACTTGCCGCGGCCAAGGGGGAGCCCGGCGGGGATACGGGGTGCCCTGACCGAGCGAGTTCCGCAGCGA